>Ga0065711_1000658_pt1 | contig 58551 bp, 31 predicted proteins | sample Hoacrofraction12_FD_59098 | JGI IMG/M metagenome (GOLD analysis project Ga0065711, IMG submission 59098) | Hoatzin crop microbial communities from Cojedes, Venezuela - Epithelial fraction 12 v2 (version 2) | ecosystem: Host-associated > Birds > Digestive system > Esophagus > Crop | place... | reverse complement strand
GGGGGGGGGGGGGAGTGTACAAAATAAGGAGATGAGTCCGATCGGTGAAAGAATCGTTGTTATTCTCAGGATTGCTTTGTCAAAATATATCTTACTTTGTGGCCCCTTATTGTGTACCAAGCCTATTAACTTAAGAAAGATCCTCTAACATTTTCTTAAATATGCCAAACCGTGAAGTGTTCCCTGCCCTGAAGAGTGGTGTAGGTCCTTTCTGGTGGATGCTCCCAGGACGTAACAAGTAAACTGATGGATAATTTACACTACTATTCCTTTTGTCTACTGTTAGAGTGTGGCACGGAGTAGTATAAGTTATCAGAGAACAGAGGAAGAGCAAGCAGTCCTTCTAGTCAGAGAAATGTAAGATGAACACTGTCTAAACAGTTAACAGGATAGATGGTGATATTTTATGCAGAAAAAGCCTATGAAGCTAAGCTAACATAATATTTTAAAGAACTCGGTATTTTCAGCAATGATTGTGTGTCTCCCACATGGTGTCAGATTTATCCAAATAAGCAGGTTGGCTATCTATTACACTGCAGTCACTGCTTCAGATGAAAACAGGGAGATCTCAGAACAGTCTAATGTATGTGACAGGTTCCTGCAGAACCAAAGTGCGCTTCATGCTGCTCTGCATACTTCCTACTGCTGGAGATGTATGCTTTAATAGTAGACTTTAAGTGATAATTAAAATATATTGTCTGCTACCGTCTGACTTCTGGAGACTGAAAAATCACTTCCAGTTCTTCATCAAAAGGAAAGAACCGAGAGATATTTCTGAAGTGTGCACTGTAAGGGCAATGGCTGTTAGTTTGAGGGGTTCAGTTGTACAGATTAGGTTGCTGTTTAACTGTGATACATTCAGAGGTAAGACTGTTAATGTCAAAATTTACGATGTTCCCGAACTGCATGAGAGGATAGAGTGGTGAAGAACCAAAGTTCACTGTCAGGAACAAAGTGTGGTATCATGTTGTGTCTTGTGTACTCAATGGGAAGAATGACTTTTAACATAAAAGGTAATATGAATCCATATCAAATAATTATGTTTCTTTTGTTATTTTGTAGGTTTTTTGACTAACAAAGTAATTTAGAAGGTTAAATGATTTCTTCCTAACAAGGCAAGCAAGGGGAATGAATTATCCATTTATAAAATCAAAACATAGATTTAAATGGAGTTGGTTGATAAAATTGCATGCACAGATGCTTCTTATTTATCATTTCAGTTAAAATGTAATTATATTCTCTAATTTGTTTATATTAGTGTAATTACTCCGCAGGAAAAAAAAAAATATTACCAGAGTACAGAAGTTAGCACTTCCATTACAGCATTTGTTTGTGTAGAGAAAACACACGGTCATGACTCTTTCATAGCAGGGTGCATAGTTTTATCAATTTCACGCTGGAAAATTTGTACACAGGAAAATCAGCCAAACTTTTCAGTCACTCAGGGTTATAAATAACGATTACTATAGACATCAATGTTCATCAAATATTAAGGTGGTTTGGGTTTTTTGTTTTGGCTGGGCAGCAAACTTGCGAAGAAGCGCAAGGATGCCATGGGGACCACCCGCCAGGAGATGACACACATGGTGAATGCGATGGATAGGAGTTACGCTGACCAGAGCACCCTGCATGCAGAGGATCCCCTTTCAATTACATTTATGGACTCTCATAACTTCAGCCCCAGATGTAAGTACAACAGTGACAGATACTCTGGAGTGTGGGTGAATATAGAAACACGGAAAACAATTTTACTTTTAAAGGAAAATTGTTGTAAGCTCCAGGTTTACTAGGAACACTGGTGAACCCTAAGTAGGGCTGTTCGTATGTTATCCTTAGTGATATGTGGCCAGTTAATTAAATATTTACATGTACTTTCAGTATGCATTTATACTTGTTCTAGAATATCTCGATTAAAATCTGAAATCGAGTTTTACCTTATGAGGATATTTAATACCAACATGTTAAATATTACTGGGTAACACCATGTCTGTAATGAATAATAATATGAGGTCCAAATTAATTTATTTCTTTTGGCAGTAAGGATGTTATAACAGAAGGAAACACTGACAATTTTCATTGCTGTTTGTGAAGTTTAGGAACAAGCTTATTAATATATCTACAAATATGCTCTATATTTGTATTGCTTTTTTCTAGACTTGCCAACTATCTGACTTTGACGAAGTTTGGCAGTTTGGGTTTCTGACTGTTAAGTGTCTGGGTTATAGCTACCACTGTCCAGCACGCCTGCCTCCCAGCATCTGCACTATGCCTTGCAAAAAGGCAAGATACTCCACTGGCAGACTCTGCATACTTTAAAATTAGTGTGTCAGTTACTGAAGGGACACAATTCTGCCATGGAGCTGGCTGGAACCTGACCTTCTCATGGACTTGTGGCTTGGTTTTAAACAGATCTGAGCAGTGTGAGCTGCTTCTGAATTTCTGTCTTTCGGGAATAGCACTCCATCTCCCTTCTCCTGCCTCCCATACTGCTTACCATGCTTGAGCAAAATACATCATTTAAGGCTTTTAAGTTCTTTCCTGATTGTTGTAAGGGAAATGGATTTTGGAGGAGGATTTATTGCTCAGTTTATTGAAGTTTACCAAATTGCAGAGTGCTAACATTTTAAGTGTCTCATAACCAATCATAAATGGGAGTTTAGTATCAGCCTGTGAGCTTTCCTATGCAGTTTTGGCTGAAACTGCTTGAAAATTCTCCAGTTTGATGTCTTATTGGCATTGAAATTTGTGGAGGCAGGTTTGCAAAGACAGTTCGATTTGGACTAAGTTACGGTGGATCCCAGGCAAAGTATCCATCAGGAACCTAAATGGCTATTAATTAGACGGGGCTGCCAGGCACTTGAGCAGTGCCAAGAGCCCGTGAGTCGCAGCCACCACAGCTGTCCTGGTTGGTGGGCAAAGAAGTTTGGCATCACTGTTTTCCAGCATCCTTAGGTATGTGATTTTTTGGGTCTTGGAGGATTCGGTTCTCCTGACCATTGTCTGTGCTGAGGCAAAGAACTTCCCAAGCTTCCAGGGTTTCCTGCTATGCAACAAAGTTCTAGGAAGATTGCTTGAGAACTGGAGCTCAGTTTTGCCACAGAGTTGTTGATATTTTAAATTTTTGTTTCAGATTGGAACAAAACCAAATTCTGGATTCCACCATTTCTGCCCAAAACAGCACATTTGTCTCTGCATGGTTCTCACTGTGATAATAAATGATAAAATTCTGTGAATTTTATTCAGACATCTGCATCTGTCTGTCTGTGATTTTCCTGTACTCATTAAGAGCAATATCTTTGACATTGCACATAAAAAAAGCTATTAACTGTAAATACGTATATATTTTATTTAAATTACCTGGAATACTTTAAAGAACTACCATTTTATTTTGAGATGAGCTATTTAAGTGTTACATGAGAGGATGGTTTAAAAGGAAAGGAGTTGTTTCTATGAAAGTGAACCTTTATTGAGAAGCAAAAGAACAATAGTGAAGGAGGAACCCTTTCAAAAACTAAATTGCATGTAATGTCTTCTTTATTTCATTTCAGTAAGAATCTCTTTGCCTTTATCATTACATTTCTGAAGTCCAAAATCACTGCCTTTCATTCTTTTTATATTCAGGATGCTTTCTGGAACTGTGTACTCTTTCTGTTTTTCTATTGTAACAAAATTAATGGAGTTTAGTTATCACTTGGTTATACTCTGAAGCATATTGTTTTTATTCTTAAAAATACACAAATTGAGGGTAATGTATTTCTTCATGAGCTTTGTTTTCCTACAGTGCCCAATGATCCACTTGTGCCGACAGCTGTGTTAGGTGAGGACCCTAGTCCTTCATTATCCATTCCTGCATGAGTTTCATCTCCTTGCATGATTGAACAGCTTGTTTTATGTAAAAGATAGCTATGCTGTTATCAGAAAATAACTCCACACTCAGTTTATCAATTCAGAATTAAACTAACAATGCTTTTAGAATAAAAAATGTTTTATATTCTCATTAAGAAGTTATTCCTGGTCAGTGCTAACTGAAGAGTAAATGAGGAAATAGGTAAATGGTAAAGTACTACAACTTTTCTTCCTAGAGCATTCAAACTGAGTTCCAATAAAATGACATGTGAAACTAGAACTCTTTTAAGAGATACATAAAAATAAAATTCAGAGCCATATTAGCATTATTTGACACCCAAAGCTCAATTTTCTAAGTAAATAATAAGAATTAAAAGAAAAATAGAGAAGGGAAAAACTTCTGAAATATCCAAGAACAAACAAAAACTTTGTAGGTTCTGTACAGATATTCCTGTATGCCTATATTAATTACATATTTTAATTGACCTTAACTAATAAGTTTTTCAGATTTGTACTTGCTTTAAAAAGAGAAACAGGTGTTGGGAGCAGCCAGGCTGCTTACTTCTATGTCACATCTAACACTGAGTGCATGTTTTAGAGGTTTTTTTAGAAATACAAAGCTAAAAGTGTTTGTACTTGAGTTCTTGGTTTGAGAAACACAATGTGCAGTATTGAGTTTCAGTCAGTTGCTGAGGTTATTTTAGGATAAAAGACAAATATCAGGAAGTGGACAAGAATAGAAGCTGAGGTTGAAAATTAGATTCCTAGAAGGAAAGCTTAAAGGGACCTGGAGGCAGTTTGAGATGGGAGGTTGCGCATACACTGTAAACTCCTTCTGGCAGCCTATTGTGTTTTAAAAATTTGTAGCAAAGAGAATTCTACTCTTGCAGTGGCATATTGCAGTGCCTCTCTCTACCTAAATAAAAATAAAATTCAGATTCATATTAGTATTATTTTGTACCAAAAGCTCAATTTTCTAACGGAGTATAAGTTACTACTAACTGAGTGTTACTACTGAGCATTATTACTGCTCACTCTTAGTTTTTCCTAACTAATCTAGAGTACATCCTCATTACTGTGAGTTGAACCATTTCCTTTTGAAAGACTCATAGAAAATATGGAGGGCTGATATGTCCTTTCAAAACAGTCTCTTACCCTTTGAAAGGCTCATGTGTCTTCAGTTGTCTCTCTTCTGAGTTAAACCCAATTCTTTCACTCCTCATCTTGTAGGTGTTTTCTAAACTTCTTATCATTCTTTTTCTCTGAACACTTTCCAATTCATAGGTCAATTTTTTTAATTGTGGTGCCCCAAATCAGGTACAGTTCTTAGAAGAAGTCTCAATGCTGAGCTGAGTGGAATAGGTACCCCCATGCCCTACTTGTAGTGTTCCTGCTACCTCAACTGTATTTTGTCCTTTTTATTGCACTCGTGCTGCTGACATGTATTGAGTTACCTGCTAAAATCCCAGTTGTCATTACCCGGTCCATTACTCCATTTTGTGTTTCTATATTTGACTTCTCTTTCCTACACACAGTATGTTGCCATCACTGTTTAATTCACCTTGTCGATTTTTGCATTGTCTCCCAAATAATCAAGATAACTTTGAAATCTGATCCTGTACTTGTAAAGTGCTTGTGGTGCTTTGCCCTTTGCCCGTACTGTCAGGATATTTTCTGTCCCATAATACAAGTTGTGGCTAAAAATATTGATAGAAAGTATACCCAGGAGGAGCCTTTGCAGATCTTCATGTAAAGTGGCCTCTGAGACTGACAGCAAATCACTGTTTGTCAGTAGTCTTTGGTCTTTGTCAAGCTGGTGTATACTCACCATGTGGGAGCTTTATGAGGTCGTATTCTGCCCATTTCTTTTTGATAATGTTGCAAATGCCATTCTCTTGACTACAGTAGTGTCTTGGAAAGTTTATAACCATTGGAGCAGGTAGAGGCTGGAGCTCTCCGCTTTGGGCCCGAGGAAACTTAACTGGGTGTTTTAAGAAGTTTATGAGGGGTGGTGAAATAGCACCGTTGCCTGAAAGAGCAAAGGGGTAGACTCAGTAATTGTGAATACTTCCCAAAATTAGGTCAATGGTCTTACAGAATTATAGAATGGTTGGAGTTGGAGGGGACCTTAAAGATCATCTAGTTCCAACCCCCCTGCCATGGGCAGGGGCACCTTCCACTAGACCAGGTTGCTCTTTTCTGGAAATTCTTCTAAGATTTTCTTGTAACTTTTAGCTTTATTTCAGGCACTTACAAGCTACATAGATACTATCTGGTGATATTTGTCAAGCTATCCCTAGTAGTTCCTTTAGGCTATAAGCATATTCCAAAGGTCAATGTGTTGCCACTGCATTGTGGCAGACACAGACATGGGCAGCTGTGAACATCAAGGATAAGGAATTAATCGAAGAACAGTTGTATAGTTCCTGTCCCCATTTCCATCTACTGGTAATGGTGTTTTGGGTGTGATAGTCTCCTGGTGTAAGCAAAGCAGTGCTAGCTGGAAGAGGTAATATTTTTCATTGCATGGCCTGAAATAGCAGAGAGAAGTAGACATGCTTTTGGGGACAGCATGTGGAAGGGGTTGGGTACCAGTAAGCTTGTTCCTTCATCCTACTCCATCTCCATATAGCCCTTGCTTGGCCCAGCATCACAAAACAGTTTTCCTCTAGTTTATTTAGAGATGAGCAAAATTTTATGGGCTCTAAATTACAGAAAATGTTATTTTATATGAAGCTCTTATTACTTTGTAGTGTACTAGGTTTCTTTTTCTTTGTGTATACGTTATTAATGCTACTCGCCATTCCGTGCACATTAGCGCTAAGTTAGTATGACAATTTTGCTTTTCTCAAGTCCCTATCATTACATTGATGGCATAATAATGTGGCCCTTATATTTTTAAAATGGCTTTCGTTGTTACCTATTGAGAAGCTTTAACAACTTTTAATGTCATTTTCTAATATAGTCCTGAAATAAATTTCTTATGTTCTGTTCGCTCATTGTTTTTTGCTGCTTCAATGGGTTAAAGTGCCTATTACTGGTAAGTATACTGCGAGGAATGGGGAGAGCTGCAAATCCTGAGGTGGTTTGAAATGTGTATGGTTTAATATGGGTTACACTACAATAAAAAGTGACGGCTGCATGTCACTTACATTATTAGGCAGTTCAGTGAGGCATAAATGTACTGAAATTAGCAACTTGTGTGACAGTTCAGAGAACTGTGGTTTTTACCAGGAGATCTCATTTCAGAAGGCATCAACAGGGTTTGCATTTTGGCAGAATTGTAGAAAATCCAACTCTCGGGGTGTTCATTTTTTTCCTAGAATGTTTCACTTCCTAATCAGGATCCCTTGCAAGGAAAATGGTAAACTGATTTCTAAGAAGTGTAGGAGGGATCAGCTACCCATTTCTCATTTCAGTATCTGCTTTCCAAAAAGGTTTTCATTAGAATTTTTCTTCCTCTCTGAATTCATTTGAACTGCTGATTGCTAATTTAAAATAAAACTGTTTCACAGAAGGGATTGACTAAATGTGATCACTTCATGCAGCTTTGACATTTGGTTTTGGCAAGAGGATTGGTGTAGCATAGGACATTAGAGGAGACTTCTTTGTTTATACAGAGCAAAAACTGCAGCTGAAATCGGCGCACTCAACAGTTTCATTTCTCTGTTAAAAGACTTGAGTTAAAATGACCACGCTGAAGTGCTGATTCATCTTCCCAAATGGAAGCATAATTGCTTCTCTTTTTTACTGGGATCTCAGTTTACTGTTTGTTGGCATTAGACAAATGATGTGCTGATACCACTACAGAGTTACTCTAATTTATTGTTTACGCTGTAGTATTGCTGTTGATACATATTAGCCATTAAAAAAAGTTACTTTGGGTGATAGAAGCTGGAGTCCCAAATACATTAATGTCATAAAGTTTTGTAGCTTCAAATAAAATGCCCTTCAGACATCTTTATTGTGGGATGAAGGATTGCAAACTTTTGTATGTGCTTGCAGTTAAATTCCTTTATATACTTCACAGTATTGATGTGCTGGAGAGTAAGTGCTTTGCGTTCTCAGAAATTAGACATGTTTTTGAAGGAAGAGGTTGAAAATAGATGTTGATATGTCAAGCAGCAGGTGTTATTGCCCCGCAGGTACCTGACACGTTGATTTCTTGTGAATACAGATGAAAATCACAGTGCGACGGCAGAGTCCAGTCGGCTCCTGGATGTCCCTCGTTACCTCTGCGAAGGCACAGAATCTCCGTACCAGACTGGACAGCTGCACCCTGCCATCAGGGTGGCTGATCTCCTGCAGCATATTAACCTAATGAAGACCTCTGACAGCTATGGATTTAAAGAGGAGTATGAGGTGAGATCTTCAGTGGTGGGTTTTCGCTAGGAAAAATCCCTTTTGGAATGGTCAGCCTTTTGTTTGCATTGCATTGCAAAAGGATGCAACTAAATGTCATGGGTTTAAGTGAAAAACACATAAAGATAAGCAGACATAAGATTCTTATATATGTAACCCAAAAGTGGAACAGTGAATGGAGTCCAGTGGTTTGAACCTTTACAAGCGCCTGGAAAAAAACCTATGGGTGTTCCTTAGGGTACAAGAAGACATGCCCTGCTGATTCTTTTCAGCATATTGTAAGAAGTAGTCACCCTTTTGTTGCTGCTTTTTAGTTGAAATGCTGTAATTAGTTATGTGAGCTTTCTGAGCCATCGTAAGTGCAGATCCCTGGATTAGGTGAAAGTAAAGATTTAACCTGGCTGGTTTTGCAAGAAACACTGACTGGAAGCACTCTCATGATTTATTACAGCATCTCAGTAAGGCAATACTGTGACTAAACTCCAGCTGAGAAGTAGTAAAGACGTGCCAAGGGTAGTAACGTCTTGAAGTTCTAATTAGACCTGCCTGAACATGTCTACTTACAACTTTAATGTTAAAATGGAAGTAAAAAAATTCCCAGCACTGAAGGTAGAAGATGAGTACAGATTAATTTCGCTTCTAATCTCTGAATCTATTCTGATTCTTTGGGATTAGAATACCAGGCAGGACACAGAGTAAAGATGGGAATGGTACTGCTAAGGTCGCTTGCAATACAGCTAGGTTTAAAATGACTTTTCTCCTGAGTAAGTTATCTCTTCTGACTCAGTTTTCAACCTTCTTTCCTTTCTGCAGCTGTCTCTACTGTAACATAAGAACTGGAACAAATAAATGTGTGGTTTTTAAAAGAATATTATTCTCTTTTCCTCTCTTTTACTTAAATACGCTTCATTATGCTCTGCCTAACTTCAGGGCTAAGCCCAAGTGTCAGCCACTGCTTGCGGGGGAGGGTGGTCCCTGGTGCCACACCAGGTGTTTTCCTACTTGCTGTTCTTTCTGTTACCATACATGACATCTTAGCCCTGGGTTGGGCTTCTGAGTGAGCACTGAAGTTTTGTTTCCGTGGCTACTGTGTGCTTTCTGGAGGTAACTTACCCAGATCAGGGTAAGAGAACATCTAGAAGGAAAGAATAGCATAGACCCACAGCAGCTGTAAAATATCTACGGGCGATGAAGAAAAAGCCGAGGAGGAATAAAAGCTGCTGCTATCACTACTGAGAGATCAAACTCTTAAGAGGAGTTCAAAGATGTAGAATAATTTTGCTAGTGGCTACAGGGAGGGCTATGAGGAAAACAAACATGAACAATGAACATTGGCAGAGGAGGCTTCCTGATGGTTCTGTAGGAAGAAATGCCATTTTACTAAGCGGTATGAGGAAAGCAATGTAATGCTGTAGTAAACAGGCTATATATTATGGTGTCTTGTAAGAAGGGTGATCAGTCTCCCTGTGCTTTCTCAGCTTACTGTTGTTCCTTCATAGCAAGGATATCTGAGCAAGTTCAGCCTTCCAGCGATTCCAGGATTTGAAATCCCTCTGGAGCCCCTCCATGACTTGCCCATTGACCCGTAATAGTCAGTGGGAGATAGCCTCCCTGCTTCTCTAGATATATTTCTGTACATGCTACCGCCTGGGTGACCAGAGTGGACAAGCAAAACCAAGCTTGCTTTATGGTAGGGCAGTTCTTTTAAACTGCTGTTTTTGGAGATAAATTAATGGTCAGAATGTTTTCTTTCGGAACATTTTTATTTATAGAGTTTCTTTGAGGGGCAGTCAGCTTCTTGGGATGTCGCTAAGAAGGATCAAAACAGAACAAAGAACCGCTATGGAAACATTATAGCATGTGAGTATCGGTGTGCTTGGTTTGAGCGACAGCGATGATCGTGTGTTACTCGTGCCGTCTTCTCTCTTTCTTTACAAGTCTCCGGTGGCATAGCTGCTTAATACCCCAAACGGAGAAGGAGGACAGTGCCTTTTCCAGCATTTTTTTTGTCCTTCGCAGTTCAACTTTCTTCCTTTCATAACTCAGGTTGAATTTCGCATTTGCATCTCTGTTGTGCAAGCTGCGGTAAGCATATAACAGCGACAAGCTAGCACTCATTTGGATGTTAATTCTGTTAATTCACATTTTGTTATTGTTTTACAAATGCAATTGAACACACAGGAATGAAGCTACTGGATAAGTGCCTGAACGGGTAGAGTTACCTCTTCATCGAATCCCAAGGGCATTGCTAACCCCTCTATGTTGTGACTTCCTTACTGTTTTCAGTGTCTCAGTACGAACTTAAGGAGACTGGGGTTGGAAGTAAGGAAACAGTAATCAGGATTTTTGGTTTTCTAGATTACCCTCAGTGGAGCTGATGTTGAAAGGGACTTTGAGCAAGTAACCTGGTTTCTTTATGTCTTTTTAACCAGTGTAATACCTTTCAGCTACACTTAATGAAGTTTAATGAATGTTTTTGAAGTAGTTGGAGACCTCAGACAAAGTGGTTCTTTGTAATTGTGTGTAAACACTTACTTTTTAAGGGTTGTAAGTTGTGAGGCACTTAGGCCAGCTGATTTTGGTTTTCTAGATGACTTACCATAATATCTTACTTAAAAATCACACTTCAGAAAGGCACTGTAACCACTTGGTTTTTACAGATGACCACTCCAGGGTGATTTTGCAACCTGTTGAAGATGATCCATCTTCAGATTACATTAATGCCAACTACATAGATGTGAGTGGATTGCACAGCTTTCTCCCTCTCAATTTGCCAGCTTCTCTATGTGAAACTATTGCATGTTATGCCTACAAATTTATTGAAAGCTTTCTTTTATTAAGAACAAAATGTACACTTTCCTTGTTCTACGTCCTAGTACTCACTGACATTGTTGTGCTTTCTTTCACATCTGACTTTGGTTTGGGCTGTAGATTTGGCTGTACAGGGATGTAAGTACCACTATATGTGAATAACGGCATCCTATTGTAAATATTTAATATAGATATTGTTATTAATTGCTTTCCTCTTCTGTTGTTATCACTCGATAACTATGCATGCCTCATCTAGTTTATCTCATCTGTTCCTTTAAAAATTTCCTTTTGTGTGAATATTTGTTGTACCTGTTTTGAAAAGATAATTTATCCTTTTAACGTAGCTGTGAATATTATTAGATATTGTTAGATAACTCAGGTGAACTTGTCTGTTAAAGAGAATTTGCTGTTCACTGTTTTTAATGATGATTTTGGCCACTAGTTTTTCTTTTCCCCTTCATATTTACATGTGAGAAGCTGGATAGTATGCTATACTGTAGTCGTCTGAAAATGTACCTGTGAAGCAGTCATAATAATATATTTGACAAAAAAGGGAGAGATGATGGCCTTTGGAGGGTGGTGGTGTTTGTTTGTTTTTAACAACAATTTAGACAAACAACATTTAGCTGACATTTTTCTTAAGGTGCTAATTTAGGTACTGCAAAGTATATGCACAAACATATATATAAAAATATTTTAATGTAGTAGAAATTTTCTCACTTCCACAGAAAAGTTCAAAAGTTTGAAATTCCATACTTTGATTAAACTACAAATTAAATTATAAATTTTTTTAAAAACTGATCCAAAGTGGAAGCTTGAACAAATTCTGCCAGGTGTTTTGGTTAACAAAATATTACTTTTATCTAATTAATGCCTTAGGAATAAATAAGTAGTTGTATTCAAAGTAATTCCAACATAATACTGAAATAGCTAGTAGAAGTGTTTTTAAAATACATGGCTTTGGTTACTTTTCTTTATAATTGCACTTTACTAATTTTTCCAGTCCACTGTTAGTTGATAAATTATCTAAGACCCTGTTGACTTTCCAGGATATAAAGATTTAGCTCTGGGTGTATTGCTGTCTTTTTATTTTTATATTTTGACACAGCAATCTCTGTGAAGTGTTAGGCCCGTGATATTTTGCCTGGGGCTTTAAACAAGAAAACTCTCCCAGATTTGTAATAATTCCAGTTCCTTGAGGATGTTGTTTCTCTTATTTAGGAGTAAAGTGAATCTCATTATAACCAGACAGGAAAGCTACAAGTTAAAACTGGCACCTTGCTATTTTAAAGTGACACTTTTACCTTCTTCTGGAAAGCATTACTGAGTGCAAAACAGTGTAGCACAGGTTCCACTTTCATAATTTGAAGCTGAGGCTTGATATTAAGGACTTTGGGAGAAATTTTTTAGTCATTTGGTGCAGTCTTGGTCTCTTGTAAAGCCAAGAGTAAGATACTGAGAAGTTTTTTTCATAAGCCCTAGAGGAAGGTGCTTTCACTCTAGGCAGGGTAATGAAGAAGTCCACAGAAAAGGGTATAAACTCCTTGGGTATGTTGAAATCCTTCACTTTAGTAGCATCTTATGAATATCAAGACTCCAAGGACTCGTGCTCGCCTGTAATGCAATACTTGAATCAAGTGGCCTAATAAAACTGTGACCTAGAAAATAATTGCCGTTATTTCTTTAAAATTTGCACATAGTGAAATCCGGTATTGTCTTCTCACCAGCAATACTGAAGTTTCCTTCCTCTTTGTAGCCAATGTTGCTGGCACTGGTCAAAATATATTCTGAATGATTTTCTCAAGAGCAGCAGCTCTTTGTGTTGTAGTTTGTATGCAGACAATTAATGCTGTATTGTACTGCTAGCATTGACATAGACCCAGCTAACTGAAAAGGCTTAGCTATGTAGGGTTATCTACCTATCTGTATATATGTATGTGTATATACTTGTGTCTATCAAGTCCAGTATAATTGATGCACGCTTTGTGTAGTAGCGCAGAATATCTTGTGGAAGATTCCACTGCAGTAGGACCTTGATTCTGTGCACACACCACAGTGTCCAGCTCTGTCCCCGTTAGTTACGGCTCAGGTACATACCTCTTTGTGCCTTACAATAATTTTCTGTTTATGAGAAGACAAAAGTTGTACATTTTTTCATATTGGATAAGTTGGGAACACAGATCAACTATTGAGATAATCTTGTGGCAAAGACAGTTTTTACTGAAGTTTAAATAAATGCCCCAGTGTATTCAGCTGGGGAGATAATGTCAATAGAAGACTAATTTTTAGGCCCAAGGGACCCATCCTTCCTGGTACACTACAATGTCCGTTCAAGTCAGATGTTCTTGTTTCCATTTTATCTGTTGCCATTCGAACCTTTTCAGTATTAAACATTTTTTTAGGTTTTGAGCTTCATGCTCTGAAATATATTGGTTTGTTCTGAAAACATTGTCTAGAGATAAGAATTCTGTAGTACCCTTATGCTTTTATTTTCCCCTCCCTGTTAGTAATATGGTACTCAAACCAACTTATATTGCTGTTTTAGGGATATCAGAGACCAAGTCACTACATTGCAACCCAAGGTAAGAATCTGCCAGCATTAATCAAACTGAACAAGTGTTCTCTGTAGTGCCCAGCGGTGTTTTGGTAAAATGGAAGTAGAAGAAAATAAAGCGTATCCAATATCGTGACTTGTCGTCTTGTGTTATGTTGAATTAACATAGCATGTTCAGGTGGAATGTGAATAAATGCAAAAATTGCACTAATTTATCATGTTAATTAGCTATTGAGCAACTCTTTCAGTGATAAATTCAGCTGATGAAGTCAGAAGCTTCTACCATGATTTCCAATTGTGAAGATGAATAGAGAAAAGAGACATATGGACAGAGAAGAGAACAGTTTCAACCTGCCTTGAGGCATTTTTCTTTCCGTATTACAATGTATTATTTTACTGTCTAGGACTTAGTCCAGGATGCAGACGGTAAAGATAGTAATGATACATTAAATGCTATCTCAGAAAATCTGGGTAAAGTAAGGCCAGAGAAGGACAAACCCTCTTTGTAGGAATAAGTGAAGGAAATCTTTATCATATAACACCCTGCTAATAAAAAGGGGAGTTAAAGGAAAAAAATGAATTTCTATGAAAATTATTCATTTTATATTTCTGATAAAACTCCTCACAATGAGGAAAAACATAGATTTGTCTAAGATTGCACTGAAGTATCAGAGGCTATGAATTAAAGTAAAAATAATTAGATTTAGATGTGTCATTATTTGATCTGTGAGTATAATCAGATAGCTGGCTGGAAATACCCTGTTATTTGTGCCCTTGTTTGATTGTAGCTGCACACAGGAAAGACAAACTAAAGGCGCATTTTAAAGCAGGGTGCTCAAATTTCTGTCCACATTTTTTTGAGTTGTGTGTAAGTGCTGTCTAAACAGGTCTCTCTATGGCAGTTAAGTCTACATTTGTAATTTATTTCTGTTTTACTATGTAAATCGTTGCACATAATAGCGTAAAGGACACAAAAATCTAGTGCTGCTTCAGTATGCAGCCTTCAATGTAGCTTATGAAGGAATATGGTTGAGTCTTCAAGTGTGTGCTATATACAGTAATACCACTGCTGGACTGTGGTCAGGGAGCTGTTTCTGACAGGATTGTAACAGGGTAAAAGCCTCTGTCGCTCAGCTGAACGTGTCTTGTCTCTGCAGCAGAGCAGGAGGCAAAGCTTAAACAGGTAGTCCTCATTTGCTTCACAGAAAATTAGTTAAGTTAGTTTAAATACCCTACAAGTGGGAAGTTCACGCCTCAGCACCTACTCGTGCTTGCGCGCTTTGCCGGGAGCTAGATGGTAAGTGCACAAGATCTGTGCCACCAGCCCTCCTGACTGACGCTTCACTCCGGTGTGGGCATCTCCTCGGTGAACGTCTGAAGAAACTCACACTCAACACGTTACATTTAACAAATGTAGAACAGACCTAGAAATGTAACTATAGATGTAGTCACACATTGCTGCATCCTTGTAGTTTTCAAGCAACTTCTGGCATTTCGCTACATGAAACACCTTCTTTCAAGTGGTAATTCAGTTAAACTGAGAAGATTCAGCATTGGTTAGAAATAACAATATAGTCTGGAAACTGGCGTGATGGTATGATGATGTGGTTTCACAAAGCTTTCATCTTTGAGCGTGTTCATGTGTATCTGCTCTGAAAAGCACTGGATTTTGTTTTTAGCATTTGCTTTAACTGTTGGTTTTTTGCAGAGTATTACCTGGATTTTGTTGTTACAGGTCCAGTTCATGAGACTGTGTACGACTTTTGGAGAATGATATGGCAGGAGCAATCAGCTTGCGTTGTGATGGTCACAAATTTAGTGGAAGTTGGGAGAGTAAGTTTTGGGTTTGTTTTTCTTTTAATGCTACAAGCTGAAAGAAAAACCCATTGACAAGACACACTATCAGGAGAACATGGGAGAGTCTTGTGAAAGAGAACCCAGCATCCGGAGAGGAGGGGCAGGGGGAGAGTCCAGACATTGTTGCGGTTATGGTACTGTGTAAAACCAAAGCTAACTTCTGAAGAAGACTGGTGCTGTGTTGCTTTCATGAGTAGTGAAAAATTGTCTGAATCCAAAATTTGTATTTCAGTAAAATAGATTTGTGTATTGTCACTCAAATGAGCAGAATAAGTGGACTGGTGAGCAAATGTGCTTCTGTATCAGTGGCCAGAAATCAGCAAATCATTTACAGTTTAGCAGTAACACATCCCTCAGGGAGTAATATGAAGTATCGGGGATTACTTTCAACAGTTTGATTACTGATATGAAATGCATCCCAGTTTAACATAAGTGGAAATATATTCCATAGCTTAGCACCAAAAAAAAAGGTAAATGCTCATTTAGAATGAATTTGGCATCTAAATACAGCTGTGCAAAGCAGTGGAAATTCCTTGTAGCCAGTGCTTAACTTGACAGAACAGCCATTAGCCATGACAAGCCACATGAGTGCATGGTCATTTTGGAAATAATTGTGGTGTAATGCAGTACCTGAAGTAATGTATCCTCCAGCTTTTATTTTCGTTTTGTGTATAACGCATTCCCGTTCTGTATTTAGGTCAAGTGTTACAAGTACTGGCCTGACGACACAGAAGTTTATGGGGACTTCAAAGTGACTTGTGTAGAGATGGAGCCCCTTGCGGAGTACGTGGTCAGGACCTTCACGCTAGGAAGGGTGAGCACATTTTGAAAGGGTCAGTAAAATACTGTTCCCTGGGAGCAAGGAGTGTGGAGGAGGCTACGCTTGCGCATGTTCCTGTACAGTACCAAATCCCTCTGTCCAGTTGGCAGGTCTGCCGTGTAGGTGGCCTTACCTCACCGTGGGAGTAATGCATTGCATCGGCGCTATCCAAACACACATCAGTCTCGCTGTGGGATTTTGAATTTCCCCAGAAACGCTGACTGCTACCCTCCTGTCTCTGACAGTCACCTCTTCTCTGTAGCCACGCTTCTGAGCTGAGCTCAAGTACCGGGTTATGAGTCATGCCTGTCATTCACCTCCACTCACTCTGCCCTGAATGCCGCTGAGTCAATCTCCCTTAATCAAAGGACAAATTCTGTGAATGCAATATAGGTGATACAGTTGTGGTCTTCTGGTAAATCATTATACTTGCCTGTAAATGTAGCATCTAATGAGGCAAAACTAGCATACTTAATTGGCAAAAGTAAAAATGACGAACTTCAAAATGAAAAAAAACCCCAATGACATCTGTGAGCTTCATATGGTCTTTGCTTTAAATAATTGGTGAAACGATGAAAACAGCATGTAGGTTCTATCAGTGTGTGTTATAATTATTTGAGTCAGAGAATGTCTAGTCTATGAAATACTTTGAATTTCATAACCTTTTCATTTTTTTATTTTTTTTTTCCTTTTACAGCGGGGCTACAATGAAATCCGTGAAGTTAAACAGTTTCATTTCACTGGCTGGCCAGATCATGGAGTTCCGTACAATGCCACAGGCCTGCTTTCCTTTATACGGAGAGTCAAATTATCTAACCCTCCTAGTGCAGGGCCTATTGTTGTCCATTGCAGGTGTGTACAGAAGAGGTGGATTGATTTTTTTTTTTTTCCACAGCTGTGTATGTGAATATTTACGGTAGTCTCTTGTGAAGCATCCATCATTTTGAAGTGTTTTGTTTTTGTTGTTCCCTTTTTGAATTGCCTAATTCACACTGTGATAGGATTTGGCTGTCTACATCAATGTTTGGAAATAACTGGATTCTAGTACATTTTTCCGAAATAGAATAGCAGTGATTTTCTTTTTCCTGCAAGAGCTGCACCAGGTAAATTATATGATACTGCACGCTATCATTTTAGGTAGCCTACAAGAAATTTGTGACAGCATTCAAGAGTAAGTGTAGATATAGCTGCTTTGGTAGCTTGGTGTTGCATATAATGTCTGTACAGTTTATTAATTTAAATTGAAATAAACAAGTAGAGGAAAGAAGATGGGATGAGGTTAATGGCAACAAATACAGAATATTATTTTTCCTGTGCAAGTTTTGCAAGGTTTGTGTTGTTGGGACACAGTCCTTTGACAAACAGAATTTTCTTTCAGCACCGTCAAATATTTAATTACATTCTGGAGATAAAGTTACTCAGCTTTTACAGATTTTAAGAATTCATTGTGCAAAAACTGTCTGCAGCTTTATGTAAAACCAAAAACAAATCGACAGAGATTATTCTGGATACTGTTAAATGTGCTGCCTGAACCAGCTTAGAGCTTGGCTGGTAAAACATAAACTTGAGTTTCTTATTGTAATATATCACTTAAAAATCATCTTTAGTCTCATTAAGTAAATCTAAGATCTGTCTTATTTTGATCTGGGTGATAAAAGGAGGAAACAAATTTTTTTTTTTGCTGTTACTTAGTGGATCAAATCTGATGGAAAAAGATTGCTCTGGCCACATCAAAAGATTTAAAGGACATTATGAAGAGAAGGAGAGAAAAAAATGCTCTCAGTAATGGGTTTATAAAGTTTGGAGGTGTTTTCATGGGGCTATTCCTGACAATATTTACTGATTCTTTTTAGTGCTGGTGCTGGACGGACAGGTTGTTATATTGTGATTGATATCATGTTAGATATGGCAGAAAGAGAAGGTGTTGTGGATATCTACAACTGTGTCAAAGCCTTGCGGTCCCGTCGCATCAACATGGTACAGACAGAGGTATGACAGTTTACCTTCAAAGCACCTGATACTTTCTGAAACATGCCAGGTCAGAATTTCACTATTACTCTGAAAGGAGCAGGCATTGGCCCTGTTGAGGGTTTATCGCCGCAGGGCAGCGTTGCTCAATGCAAACAGCGCCCAGAACCGGGATGGTGCAACAAACCTGCCAGCTCTCTAGTAGACCTGTCTGGCACGGCTCTCCCCAGCTCTGGTATCAGCAATTCCAGGAACTCAGTTGGAATTTCAGCAGGTTGTCACTGGTTTTAGACTATCTCCAAGCACTTCATCCATAATTTGATTTACCTGTGGAACTTTATGTCCATTTCACTCTCCCTTTTCAACTCTGTTTTTATTGGCTTTATTAAACTCATTGCCAAGCCTTTTTCCTTTTCTGCTGTTTTTGTCTTTCATCGTGCCTTCAGCAACTCCGCAGTAAAACCTTTGCCTTAGTGGTGAAGCTATAGCAGTTCCCATTCTGCCAGCTGAGTGTCATTTGCAGAGAAACATAGCTTATTGATAGGATATTGATTTACCTGAAGTGGTTTGCCACTTGTCTCTCCTGTCCTCCACGTGGACATCTGCCTGAGAAGTTATTTCACCGTTGACCATGTGCAAATCTCTGCAGTTGGCAGCCAGGCATATCAGTGTAATCTGGTGCAGTTTTTATTCCGTGCTGCAGCCTGTGGTAGTTGAACAAGTACATGTCAACCACTCCTACTACAGGTTAATACTTCAGCCATCCAGGTTTAATCTACTCTTGCATGTGAATTTTCACCTTTACTGCTGTTCCTTTCTCTTTCTCTCCCCTTTGCCTCTTACCTTTCATCTTCTGTCAGAGGTTCATACTCACACAGCTGTAATTGCAGCAAGTTCTTGTGATGGTCATCTAGACAACAGTGATGGCAATAGCTCCATAGCTATGTGGGTAAGGAAGCACAGGCTGTAAAGCCAGAATACAAACGTGGTCTCTGGACACGTGCTTTTGTTACAGGCACATATGAAAGTTTGTGCTGTTAATAACCCCATCAGTATCCACAATAGCTAGGTGAGGCTGACACAGTTCTTGCACTGTGCTGTAGAAGACATGATTTACATCTGTTACTCTCGGGGTGAGTAAATTTAATACGTGTTGTGTAAAACTTGACAAGAGGCCTGATAGAAATAGTAATGCAGTTGTCTAGGACTCAGGATATCTCAAGACAAGCCAGAAAAGAAAAATGGGAAGAAATGCTGTTTCTGTTGGGACACACTTGAATTTATCGCTGGCCTAGAGCCAGCTGTCAGACAATTGGTGTACTAGCTTGCACGTGCATAAGGAGAATGCAGTGTGCCAAATAATTGCTAATCACACTAGTAGTGCTTGAAGCAATTTACATTTTCTTCTAGTATCATAAGACTGAAAGCTATTTTTAAAAAAACAAAAGGAGTAAAGCCAACAAGTCACTGGCATGTACGCAGAAACCCACAAGCACCACAAGCAAACTGAAAACCCACCGTTAAATAAATTGCTGTGCCTGTTCTGTTAAGTTTTGCTGAATTTAAATTGGTTCTGAAGAAAACATTCTTGTTAACTGCATCCCAATTAGGACAAGATTGTGTTTGTACTAAAGCGTTATTTAACGGATTGGTGGACACTACCTTAATGAGTTTTACAGTGTGCAGGAGATCTGTTTATCCTAAAAGAAGGAAAGATGTGTTGGTTTTAAATGGCTATAATTTTTGTTCTTTGCCTAATTTGCTAGGAGCAGTACATCTTTATTCATGATGCCATTCTAGAAGCTTGCCTGTGTGGAGAAACTGCCATTCCTGTCTGTGAATTCAAAGCTGCTTATTTTGATATGATTAGAATAGACTCTCAGACAAACTCTTCACATCTCAAAGATGAGTTTCAGGTATTCACAGTTCCTACTTACTCTTCATGTGACAACAATTTTTTTGCCTCTAGATACATTTAATTTATTTTAAGGGAAAGGGTTTTCATACCACGTTTATAGCATTTGGTCCCTTCCTTTTAGTTCACAAAATAAAGCACCTATGTCTATATGCTTTGAGAAGTTGTTTTAAATATGGCATGTCCTTCTTTGAATAAAATTGCAGGAAATATCTGTGTGGAATAAAGAGCACTGACTAGGAACCACACAGAGTTTTGGCTTGAATTTGCACAGCTAAGACATAGCTCTTTAGAGCTCCAAAGGATCCTCTTTGTTCTGTTCCTTTCGGAGGGGATGGTGTCATGCGGAATCGGTACAGTGGTACACGGAGCGCCTTTTACAGCTGCAACTTAACCCCCCCTTGAAACTCTGCACATCCATTAAACAGATAGAAGCTCTTATTTGCTAATGTCTTCTTGCTAATGCCTCACTTTTTCCCATGTTGCAATATTTTAAATTAAAACATGGGGAATCTTGAGTCCATTGTCTGTTAGTTCAGCGTGCTAAAGTGAGCGTCCTCTCTCCCTTAGACCCTGAATTCTGTGACCCCTCGCCTGCAAGCAGAGGACTGCAGCATAGCCTGCTTGCCAAGGAACCATGACAAGAACCGCTTCATGGATATGCTGCCACCTGACAGATGTCTGCCTTTCTTAATTACCATTGATGGGGAGAGCAGCAACTACATCAATGCTGCTCTTATGGACGTAAGAGACTATCTTCTTTGTCTGCATAGTGTGCTGTGAAAAGCGGTGTAATGTGAGAGCGCGCGCCTGCCGGTTTAACAAAGGGTAACTCTTTCTTACTGTAGTGCCCAGTAAAACAGTCCTAACAAAGAAGGGTGGGGGGGGATGGGTAAGAAACCCACTAAGCTTGTGTTGCTTGTTCAGAAGGTTTGTTATCTTTAGTCTTTTGCATCCTTGTGGGACCCAGTGGAAATCTCCCCTTTTCAACAGCATTATGTAAAGCTCTAGTCTCCAGCCCTCCAAATCTCAAATCTCAGCAGGATCTCAAAAATCTGCTGTTTGTCGGGAAGTAAATGTTCCCTAGCTGAGCATGAGGTTACTATCGCTATTTTATAAGAAAGGCTATGTATCGTGAGGCAGGAGAGACAGGGGAAGAAGGAAAAACAATTGGGGTTTTGGCACGTTTGGAAATAGGGTTGGGGTTTTTGTTGTTCATATTTTGAGTTGCAACTCTTTGAAGTCTGAGCGACACAAATATTGTCAGGGGAAAAGGTGAATTAATGGGAAAAATAGAGGTGAACCTGCTTATAGGTGTCTGATCGATAAAGCATTTCATCACATGTGCTGTCAGATAGCTGTCTGTGCTTGTCGTTAGCATTTCCAGAGTTAGGCCCCTAAAGCCACCTTTACAGTAAATACTTAAATAAGTGGCCTGATTTGCAGGAGCATCTCCCCTTCCTCAAAAATGAAGTGCTGTCAGAAACTGCAGTGTCAAGAAGAGATGCTGGAATAAAATAGCAAATAGCAGCAGAAATCATCAGGATGGAATGGCATATTCATCCCGGAGTTCTGCCTGAGCTAGTGCAGGAAACGTTTGAACTCCTAGCAAAATGCAGTCCCTAATCTCACAATTAGCTATTGTGCCAGAAAAATAGAGGAGTAGCATGTGTGAGACCAGTCTATTAGGGAATCACTGGGGCTGAATGGATGAATTAGAGCAGTGAGCAGAATTTGGGTAGCAACCAAAATTGTTTAGAATTGCAGTTAAAATTACATTAAGCACCTGGATAAAATTGATGTGCTATGGACCAACCGCCACAGCTGCACAGAGAGAGGAGTGTGCTTTGGGGAGAGAGGAAGACAAGGCAGGCTGAATGGCTGGGTGGCAGGAGAACTCTGTGTGTAGCAGTGCGTGGCAGGCCAGGACAGGAACCAAGCAATGTATTAATGGATGAGCAATCAGAGGCAAGTAAGGACAGAAATGGTAGTAATAAATGGAAAAAAGCAGCAGATAAAAAGTAGTATATTACAACGAAGGCATATAACAAGGCTTTAAGTACAAGGTTAAAACTTTGGGTAGTAAAAGCTTTTTCTTACCCTCTGCCTTCTGTTTTTTTTAAAGACTGAGTTATTCAGAGAGGGGGACCTCACTGCCGGGCAAGGAAAGGGGACTATGGATAGCAAAAGAGAAACAGGAAACTTTTCCCTTTCCACAATGTACTTGTCCCTGTGTTCCCACAAGAAGGTGTGTGCTTCCCAGTGTGACAGCAGATCTCCTGCCTGTTCTTTCTCAAAAACTGCTCCTCTCAGACTCAGCACATTCTCTCATCTCAGGAAAGATCAGAAATGATGGGGAAGAGGGCTAGGAAAACATCTGCTAGTACATTATTTATTTCTTAAAACTACATGGGGAAAATTCATTTTGTTCCTCTTTGCTCCCTGGGCGGATCTAGGAAGTAGGACACAAGGCACCCCTACCCCAATATGCTTCCTGCATTAGAAAGGGATAGCAAATATGGATTAAAAAAATTGTCGGCCTCCTTATTCCGTCATCAGACAAGCACTGATGCTAAAGATGTTTATTTGTTATCTTCACAATTCCCAGCAAGTAGAAGAGTGAAAAATTGTATTTTTTCCTTCTGGGCCTCACGTTATGCTCTTTGAGGGTATGTCGATGCATTGCACGTGAAGGTCCCTCATATCAGTCTTCAAACAAACAAGCTTCCATGCCAAAAGTGGTTTAGCTACCCTACCAGGTCTTTCTCCTAGGTTAATTTATTCTAATTCATTCTGTAAAACAAGAGCCAAACTGCTTTTGGTACCCACATGGCTACTAAACAGGGCGATCTCGGCGTTGCATACAGGAGTCCCAGTACTTCATCTTCAAAGTGGTGAATTGCAATCACATCCACCTACAAGAATATTCACCATCTTACTCTTTTTCTCACATTAACCTGTCGGTGCTTCCTTGTCAGTTCATATCTGTATTCCTTCGCTGCAGAACTCTTCCGTGCATAGTTGCAAATTGCCCGCAAAAAGCTTTTGATCCCTCCTCTTCTACTTGCTGCTTGTAATACATGTGCTGCATGGAATTAGACCCTCTGCTATTAGTTGCATCTCAATCTCAGCTAACCTATGCAAGGCTGGAAATACGTATTTGCAGCTGTGTATAACGCAGTATACAGAAAATGGAATCTGCTGCCATGACAGGAAATAGCATTTTGCTGTTTAACGTCTCCTTTCTGCTGGGAATGGGCCCCAGTAATCCTGAAGGTCAGTGCCGTGGGCGACCCGGTGGCTGTGGCACCAAAACAGAATTTGAGATTGAGCTTAGTCCCTGGTTCAGCCACAGAGCTCACGTGTGGTGTGCTGTAGATGGGGAGACCTTCTGAGACCTCTGCAACACGGGGAGAAGGTTTGCTGCTCGGTCTCCTGGACACAGTGCCTGAAGCGGCGTTGCCCGAGCCTCAGCTCAGCAGAGCCCTGAAGAGCGTCTTCAGTGCCCTGTGCAGATCTAAACTGAAGCAGGGCTTGGCCAATAGCACAGCAGAAGGCAGACCTGAGCAAAGTAACCTCTTTGTTCTTACCGGAGACAAGTGTATTTTTAACATCAGCTTTGGTGAAATCTGATGTAACTTGTGTCTCAGCTTTGTTCTATTTATATGTTTTTTCTGTTGCAGTGTTTGAGTGGAAGTTATTAAGTACTTCCTCTACCGGTGCTAATAAAATCGTTTGCCTTTACAGAGCTACAGGCAGCCAGCAGCTTTTATTGTCACACAACATCCTTTACCAAACACTGTGAAAGATTTCTGGAGATTAGTGTATGACTATGGCTGTACTTCTCTTGTGATGTTAAATGAAGTCGACCTAGCACAGGTTAGTTTGGGGCTCGAGTTTTCCATGTACCGTCGCATGCTTTAATCACTCTGGATCCACTACGTGATCAAAATGTGGAGCAGCGCAATGACTTTACAGTTATTCTCTGCTTTACAGCAACTAATTAACACCAGTTGCTCAGTAAAGGTTAGGTGAGATGTCTGCAGTGGAACAAGGCAACGCTCAAGTTGTAACTAACCGTTTAATTCTGCTCGTTTTGCTCTGGCGCAGGGCTGCCCACAGTACTGGCCCGAGGAAGGGATACTGCGGTACGGTCCCATCCAAGTGGAATGCATGTCGTGTTCAATGGACTGCGACGTCATCAACCGAATTTTCAGGATATGCAATCTAACAAGAGTAAGCATTATTGTAACAACATGTAACAGAAAAATACGTCATTTTAAACGCTCTCTAGGCTCTTGTGCTTTTTAATTTTAAATAATAGTGAAATGCTAATGTTCTTAAGACATTTCTCAGAAGAGAGCCAGTCAAGCATTGATACCTAATACTAATTTCTAGTACTTCTATAGCTACACACTGCGCAGAGAGAGCAGTAAGGTGAATGACTGTTGTTCTGTGGTGTTCTCCCTGATGAGTAGATGTATGAGAAGTATTCCGTTTGCTGGGTGTACAGTGAAAGAAATATCCCTGTAGTGACCGTGCAGTGACAGGTATTTAATTCATAGTTTCTGTAAGACCTTTTCCGTGGTGAATCAGGAACAGGACCGCTGGGGCTGGTGATGGAGCCAGCACCTTCTCAGCACAAGAGGTGAGAACCACAACTTAAAAGGAGGATTGTGGCACCCTGCAAAGCGAGGTGTGAAAAAACTCTGAAAGCTTCTCTGCCTCTGAAGGCTTTTGCATCACTGTGCCTCGACCTACATTTATCATCTTCAGTAGCAGTGCCAGACTTGCATTCTTGTCAGCTCTTTCACACTTTGCACCATCTTGTCTTTTTGCTGTCCCGTAGTGTTTCACACTATCGCAGCATCTACTTAAACTCTGTTTGCCACACAGTGTCTCCTCCTTATGTTGCCTACATACGAAAAGTTACAGATACTTGTACCATTATACATAGTTAACCAGCATTCCCTATTTTACTCACCGTTACTACTTTGTGTCTTTCATCCAATACTGAACTTACACACCACCAGTTGCTACTTGGAGCATACGTTAAACTTTCGTTAATGTTGAAGAATAGCTGTGGGAAAACTGATTACTGTGTATACAAAGATTTTTCTTTTTCTTTTATTATGGTCATGTTTTCATTTTCAAAGTGCAGAGATCAGTTTGCGTGTGGCTAGTATTTTATCCAGACTTATATTTTGCTTATATTCGGAGCCAGGAGAAACATTTTCAGCTCTTCGTACCTTGTTTGGAAACTACAGGAAGCTAAGGTGTAGGCACACTGGCAAATATTACGCCATAGCGCTTTTTTTGTTGTATTTTGAGACTTCCTCTTTTTTTTCGTTCATATCTTCTTTTCACTTTTTCCATTTCTTCTTTTTTACAGTGTTTTGGTTTTCTACTCCTCTGCTTCTCTTTGTTTCCCATGCATTTTCACTTTTACATCTTGCTTCTAAATATCTCTCTGCTCTGTTGTTCCTTTTCTGAAATTCACATTCCTACTCCTTTTCATCTTCTTCAGCTCCAAGAAACTGAATAGACTATTCTTCCAATTATTGAGGCCTTTCTTGTGACAGTCTGATTCTGTTCAAAGCTGTCCCTGTGTGGCATCTAGCACATGGAAGGCTCAGAGACTGGCAGCAAGGCTCTCATGGTTATCATAGTCTGGAAGACTTCAAGGAAAATTTGTGCACCAGTATTTCTTGTTTATTTCTGGGGGGGTCAGTTCATGCATGGGAGCCAAAGGTATGTCTCTTCATTTCTGTAGGTCTAAGAAATTTAACAGTGATGCTTTTGATTGATTATTGATGTTAAAGATAAAAGCCCTTGACATGTAGAATCTAGGGAATTTGTCCATTTAGAAGTCAGGAATAGGTTACATTAGTGATTGATAAACTGTGGATTGATAAACTGTGATGTTGTCTTCAGTGTAGTTCCCTTTTTTCCCTTCTTCGGCATCTTCCTTGAGCTCAAGCGACCCTGCTTGAGCTCAAGCTCAAGCTTGTATTTGTACCTGCTTGTAGGTGACCCTGCTTCGGCAGGAGGGTTGGACTAGATGACCCACAGAGGTCCCTTCCAACCCCTACTATTCTGTGATTCTGTGATTCTGTGATATGAATTAGTGGAGACCCCACCATGCAATGTATATACATGTTGGAATCTGTCCATAATATAAACACTCATGCTTCACATGAGTTTTATATTTTGGTTTTCTAAACCAAGATGTAAAGGTGTTATATTGACGTAAAGCTCTTTGGTTTCCCTCAGCCACAAGAGGGCTATCTGATGGTGCAGCAATTCCAGTATTTGGGATGGGCTTCTCACAGAGATGTACCAGCTTCCAAGAGATCCTTCTTGAAGTTAATTCTCCAGGTTGAAAAATGGCAAGAGGAATGTGAAGAAGGGGAGGGCCGGACCATCATCCATTGCCTGTGAGTAATTGGGAGAAAGTCAAATTGCTGCTTTTCAAAGAAATGCTTATAAATTAGTTCTTGTTTGAAGTTCAAGCAGTAGTCTTATGGCTATGTTCTTTTGCACTTGCCCTTTTTTCTTTTATTAAAAAAAAAAAAAAAAAGCCACCACAACAAAACACAAATGAAAAAGTACCACTGCTACTGTAGGTTGGCTTTTGGTCAGCTTTCGGATTTGTCTGTGTCAGGTCGAGGTACCATGGGAACGAGTATTTGGACATGATACAACAGTGATAGTGTGTGTTGTCTCCTTCTGTACATAACAGCATGTTTTTCAGGTACAAAGTGTGTGCAGATCAATTCCTTCTGTGCAGTTTCAGTAAGGAAGTCTTTTATGTCGAGTGCCAAATAGTTATTTTTTGTGTATCTCTTGCATATCCTGTGTTGTATTTTTTCCAGAAGACCTACCATATTTTGATAGTTTTAGACTGAAAACTGGATATATGAAATCAGAGAAAAGTTCTATAATACAGTACGTGATCCTAAAGCTATTGTTGGTAAATGACCGCTGGCTGCTTATCTGAGCCTGGTATTTAAATGGGAACTTGTTTGGGAGGTGGCATCTTTTTCTCCCTAAGCAGAGAATGACCAATCTCTCTCCTACCTTCTTTAAATACAAAGTTTAAAACTTAGAAATTTAATTATGCATTTCTCCTTACTTTTAAAAAAAAGGCTTTTCTTTAAATGTTCTGAATTAAGTTGTGGCCCCTTTCTGTCCACCCCTCTTCATTATCTGTGGAACCTTCTGGCTAATTTAAACTTAATAAGAAGAAATACCTACCTTAATTTCTTTGAAATGAAGATTAAAATAGTTCAGAAGCATTCAGGTCGTTAACAAGATATTGAATCAGTGATGTCTTGGCATCACTCTGGCTAGATAATCCTCATACCATAGGATAATTTAATTTAGTCTTTTTCCAGAACTCAGTGGAAAGTGTTGTACTTGCTGTTCAACTTAGTTTTTTATTTCTAATGCCTATGTAAATTAAACTATAGCATAGCTGGGCGGCATGGTGGGCTGTAAGGGCAGACTTCAAAAGAAGTAGTTCAGAGGAAGATCATAAACAGCAAACACCTTAGGCCAAACCCACTGGAGCTGCAAGGAGACTGCTAAAGCCTGGTCTCACTGTGGGACTCGCGAATCACTCGTGCTTACAGAGTGAAAGAACATAAATGCGTTTTGGATGCTCTCTTATGCCATAGTGACATTTATCCAGCTCTTTTCCTTGTGTACAGAAATGGCGGTGGCCGGAGCGGGATGTTCTGTGCCATCGGCATCGTGGTTGAGATGGTAAAAAGGCAGAACGTGGTGGATGTTTTCCACGCCGTGAAGACTTTGCGGAACAGCAAGCCCAACATGGTGGAAACTCCGGTAAGCACCAGTCCATCGGGGTTATTGCAAAGATCCAGGGAGCCAGAGGCTCTCTTGTTGCGTGAGCTGCATGCTCAGTCCTGTGCCCACAAAACAGAGAAAACCTATGTTGGGCCACAAGAAGAAAGGGACATTTATAGAGTGTACACACAAGTCAGCATCGTGAGAGGCCAGGCTAAGCATTTTATGCTACTTTTCTTGTAGTGGTGCCATGCTTTTCACAGAAAACATTCTGAGTTAACAGAATGCACTTTAATCTCCCAAAATAGCCTGGCCTGTTTGAAGAGAAGTTGCAGCGGGTTGTGGTCACACAAACCATCTCGAAATTTCACACAGCAAGGCATTTCTTCTTGCTAGGAATAAACTGGAAAGTCCAGATTAGTGGCTGGAGATGTGAATGTTTTGGTTCTTAATAACAACTGCTGCTTTGGAAGCTGTATTGAATAATGATATTTTTTGTTACCTAGATTTATAGTAGACAAAATGATACCTCAGAACTCCAAAAGCAAAGAGTTGGATCTAGTATGTTGCAAATGAATGTACAGAAACATTTAGCTTGAAAAAGACTCTTAAGATCATTGAGCCCAACAGTTAATCTAAATAATAAACAATATAAATAGTAAACTAATAGAAACAATATAAGCCTGAATTAGCAAAACCACAAAACTAAATATTTGTATGTTTTCACTCTTCTGGTCAATCTTTCTGCATACAGTATGAGTGCATATCCATCCGTGCAATCACTTCAGTGACAAAAACTGAACATTGTGGGAAGTCCTTAAAAAAATTCTCCCAGGTGGATTTTTTTCCTTCCTGTAGGAGAGTGTGAAAGCAGGTTCGACCGTGTTTGGGAGGTTCTGCCATTTGACTCTCACACTGCCAGCAGCCAGTGTCATTTTTCAGCCAGATGGCTGCCTACAGCATAAAAATCAGGGATGCCAATTGAAATTAAAAACGCTCTGCAGTTTATGCATAGTGAAAATTACTTCTGACCTTGTGAACTTGCATATTGAGCAAAATGGCTGTAGCTGCCTCTTCCCATGTCACCCTTTTTTCCAGGTGTCAGTGTTTGCTTAGTATCAAGTAGCTTCCGTGGCATGATTTGCTTAATTACTGTGCATCATTTCCATCCCTTGCCACCACATGAATTCAGAAGGTGGTTAAAATGTTAACAGAGAGAGAATTCTGTAGCAGCAGTGACACTGGGCTAGGTATTGCTGGTTTTGCCGCAAATACTTTGCAGTCTGCTGTGCCATAGACGTCTGAGACACAACATACTGAATTGCTGCCTGGATTTCTGTTCACTGCTGTGAAGAAAACAGGTCAGATCACATGGAAAATTACTTATGTCACTGTAAAGGGAGGCTAAGGTAGATTGTGTGTGTTTCTGATAAACGGTCTGTAAATTCATATTTCATTTCAAAATAGTCCCGAATTCCGTTGTAGCTTTAATTTGCAGTTACTGAATTTCCATAGTTGTGTGTTTCTGTTGTGTGGGGTTTTATTCATAACTCTTGAACAGCAGCAGCTGTTGAGTCGTTCGTTAGAAAACAAACCAGGAAAACCAATGTATAACACTGTCATGTGCCCTACATTCAGCAACATGATCAGATAACAAAAAAGAGCACTGCAATAAAGGCTTTAAGATATCCCCACCACTTCCTGCTAATGGATCACGCTGGTTTGCTTTGCAAACTAAAATAAATCACAAAAGCAAATTTGTTTTGTTTAGTCACAAGGACAATAGAAATTGAATGCATTTCCTTGGGTTTTCTTCTCCTTCTTGCCCTCCCCTCTCTCCTTCCTCCTCTGTCTCCCCCAGTATCAGCTCTGAACAGCAGCCTTGTTAAGGAGAAATACTAACCACAATGAAGTTTCGAGCTTTTACTTCTCTTTTAAGTGGGCATCTGATCTCTCGGACGTGACATCGACATGCCTGTACAAACGGGCTGTGGGCCCAGAGCAGCTTTGTGTCGCAGCTCGGTATTCCCTAGCCGGTCCCTGGTGGTCCAAGCCACCGGCGCTAGTTAACTGCTCGGTATCAGCTAACTTAAATATAAATGGTGTATCAGAGGCGAGGTGCTTTCACTGCAAGAATGCTCTGACTGATAGGAGAACTTGTCATGTCTGATAAACCAGTTCAGAAGCTGAAAGAATCAAAGAAGCAAATCATTGCATTTTGTGGTCAGGGTTTTTTTTCCAGTTCATTGGTTAAGATGAGTTTTTAAATCAGAGCTGGTAATGTACTTGTGTAGTAGGAGAGAAAGAAAACCTAAGCACGTCAGGCTTGAAGTTAAAATCGCTTAGGAGTTAGCGAAGACTGTTCTTGTTTGTAGATATTGCTGCTTAGACTTTAGGATCTTAATTTAATTTCTACTCTTTTTTTCCCCCTTTCCCCTTAAAGGAGCAGTATCGCTTCTGCTACGACGTTGCGCTGGAGTACCTGGAATCCTCTTAGTCAGAATGGATGTGACAAAGTTCACCAAACACATGAATCTCAATAAGCTGTTTTGACAACAGTTCTTGATCCTGTGAAGAAAGATTTTAGGGGAAGAGGGGGGTGGGAGGGATTTTAAATTTTAAATGCAAAGTATTTTTCATATGAAGTTGTGTATCTTAATAAAAGAACTCAATCTGTTTCTATGCTTGTATACAGTATCAACATTTAGTGCCACATAAATACTGTTTAATGAAAACCAGAGTCAAAGAGATTTGCGCAAATTAGGACTTTTCAGTGTTTGTATATGCAGCCGTCTCTCAATTACAGTAGAGCAACCATCTGTTGCATGTATCAATATTTCCTATATGGTATTTTTCTTTTTTTTTTGATACATTGTTAAAGTACAATAATAGTGCAAATTGATAGTAAGGTTCATTCTTTATACGTTTCAAGTGTTGCATATATATATTATATATATAGTAAAAAACCTGGCTTATTTTGTTTTAATGTGCAATGATGGCTGGATCACATAAAGATCTTTATAGAGAAACTTAAACATAAGCCAAAGACTCAAGTGTAAATATGTCTATATGGAGAAAGCACATGTATTTATTGTTTACTTGCATTCCTTTTTTGATGGCTGAAAAAAGAAGAATCATTTTTCTTGAAGAAAGCTTTTTTTGCTGAAATCAAGTGTAAACAATTTTTGTAGTTTATTTTTTGTATGTTTTAGTGTAAGTAGAAGACATACTTTTTATGCATAGACCAAGAAACATTGGTATAGTGGTATGTTGTGTACATGCTTGTGATTCAAATCCATGTAAACAACTCAGTTATAGGAGGTCTTTAACTAGAGGACCAAACTCAAAACATTTTCCTGAAAATGTATAGTTTTTCACAGTTGCATTAGTTAAGTACTGATCAAAAAACTATATAAGGAAGGACACATGTCAAAATGGCCTTGCCTATGACTTGCACAATATTGGAAGAAATTTTTAAGCACCGTTAAAAATGTAAGGGAACCAATTGTTTAAAAAAAAATTGAAGCACAGGTCAACAGGAGAACTGTCAGACAAATAGATGGCTTTGCAGATGCCCTTCGGGGTAAAAAAGTATTTGTTTAGCAAATTGTAAAATTAAGCAATGTTTATTTTGATGTTTACGAACATGTAAGCTTTGCTTCCAAGAAAGCAAAATTTGAATAAACCAATGCCAGATTCTGATTATAGTTGTGGTGTACAAAATATTACTGTTCTTTTGCTTAGCTTGTATCCATTTGTTCACAAGGTTTCCCATATTTTACCAGCTGAAATCATTCCAGTCTCTTGTTGGTCTTTTTCAGAACTGACAGTAAAATGATAAGGTGCTTTTAAATATTCTGTAAAGTAACAGTGAATTAAACTTTTATTTAAAGATTATTTTATATTATTTCCTATGTTGATACCCTCTCACTTACTGTCCTTGTTAAGGAGTCATTCTTGTCTGGAAGGCCGATATACATGGAGACGGAAAATCTCAAAAGGAAATTGTATGATTTTCACCTCTGTGTCATCTGTATGCTCTAAGTTTTTTCCTTTACTTCAAACGCATGGAATTACCCATCCAACACTATAAATGGCAGAGAAATTTTTAGAGAAATTCTACTTCTCAGATTTTTTTGGTGCCTCCATCTGTACTGCATAGGTCCACCTCTTCCAGATCTAAAAAAAGTCTTTTTTCTTTTGTCACCCATTGTTAGTTCCTACCTATGAACAGTGAGGTAAACAAACCAGGTATCGAAAAGTTCGGTAGGTCTGGGCTCTTAATACTCAAAATTACTCTTTTTTTCTTTTGCCACGTTGTAAAGGAGATTATAAACTGCATGCAACAGAATTGCAACATTCCCAGCTTTCCCTGTGCGGCCATGGCATTCAGCTAACTTTGGCAGTCAGTGTGCTGGATGTGTCAGCTGAAGGTAGCTGTCTGGTCACCACATTTTGTGGAACCAGTGCGCCGTCTCCACAGACTGATGCAACCTGCCTGTTAGACATGTGTCTGGGGCTAAATGAGCTGGACTCTGGAAGAACCTTCCTCTTGTTGCCTATAAAGGGTGTTGAGAAGATTAGTCTAGAAGTCTAGATTAATTTTTTTGACAGACGAGGTGAGGAGCTCTTAGGGTTGTGGAATGCAAAAGCAAAATTCCATACTGACCAGAGTGATTTTTATGTTTGGGGTTTTCTTCTTTCTTGACCAAAAATGTAGCATTACCATTAGGCTGAACACATAGTTGTTTTCAGCGAGAGCTCCTGGTGTGTTGGGGACAGTGGAGTCCATCCCCATCAGTACTTGCTAATCCTTGGTAAGAACTTTGTGTCCAGTTTCCCCTGTACCTTAAGCATGACTGGTGCAAATGCCAGTGTGAATCCTGGCCTCACAGCACACTGTGCCTGCACAGAGGTCCTCCATGGGAGCAACCACCTCAGCTAAAAGGTTGGTTATTCTGCGAACGGGAGCTCTGCTTGTGTTGTTCAAGTACTCTGAGAGTCACGTAATTTCTGTAACTGTAGCTGGCTGTGGTGGCCTGATGAGCTTTTGCAGTGGCTCGTGATTGAAAAACTTGTGGGAAGTTCTTCTTTGCAAGGCCAGGGAAAAGGAGGCAGAAGGAATATAGTGTGTGAGAAGCAGCTCAGAAATACCATTCCCTAGTAATGGTGTATCTTGGGCATCTCTTAGGCAAAAGGCAATATTAGAATCATCTTTTTAATGTAAAACTTGGAAGAGACAGTTTGCTTTCGTTGTGGCAGCTCTGTTCCCCCAGCTAGATGCTGCTCCGGTATCCTTAGGCCTGTGCAAGACAGAAGAAAGAGAAGTGAGGGAACTATGAAAACCTGCCCCAGAGAGAGAACAGATATTGCTCATAAAGGGAGTGTGCAGTGGAGGGAGACAAATACTCCCAACCTTGGGCACTTGAAGAGGGAAGTGTTTCACTCCCCGAGGCAGTGAAAAGCCACCAGCATCAGTATCGCAATGAGTCGGCAGCTCCTGCCCTGGAGAAGTCCGTAGGTTTCAAGACTCCTGAAAAATCCTTCCACTGGCTACTGTCCTTGCTGAAATATTAGCACGGACTCGATCAAGTGGCTACAGCCTGCAAGGTACTGGGGCTCTGCTTTCCTCAGCGGCATGCAGTGAAGGCGGGACCAACACAAGCAGTACATGCAGAGAGAGCAAATGGGCATCAAGTCAGAGTGCAAGGAAGAGGCACGCAAGACTTCATCCGTGGAGGAATGTGAGATGATTCAAATCTGAAATGAATGAAGTTGAAAGTGATCTAACGTCACATGATGAAAGGAACCAAAGGAGTGTACATGTTCCCCAAAACATGATTGCTCTGTGCCAGAAGGCGTTCTTTTGCTCTAAAACTAAGAAGTGAGTTCTTAGACTTAGAAGGAGTTCTGAGTGTCACCTTGAGGGCTTTGGATCATTTTCTGTAGAACAGTAACCAAAGGAGTGACTTAGGGATGTGTTCAAACTACCTGAGTTTTCCCTAAATAACCAGATCTTAGGATCCAACACTGAAGGACCACATCAGGCCTCGAGCACCTTAAATCCTTGGAAGTGTCTAAAGCAGTATCATGGAGATCGAAGAGACCCAGTTTTTGAACTTGAAGTCCTGAGAGATCAGACTCCAGCTGGTCAATGAGATGCTAGAATTTATGTTTTCTGCTTCCTGGGTAAATGCTGCCATCAAGAAACAGCAGCTTTGGAAGGGACTTTCCCTTCGTGAAAATGGTCACAGGCATAAGTTTGAAGCTTGAAAGTTAGTATCCTCAGTATATGCAAGCGGTTACTGGGATTTATTTCAATCAGGAAGTCACTCAGATAATAGAATTGTGTAGTTTAAGGTATGTCCTTGCCTTGCCCAAGGTACTACGTTAAGAAACACAATATTCTTTATAGAAACATGAATGCAAATGCTGCTGCAGGCGTGTGCTATTTCAAGTAGGTTAACAATTTCCAAAATTGAAGGTCTAAAAAAGCAAACCGAGGAAGCTATGTGCTGTGTCACTGAGCCTCCAACGTGAATTGAGATGTTAATGGACAAGGAAGGGGCAGCCTGAGAAAAAATGTTGCAGAATCATTGCGTGCCCAGGCCACCTGGACTGACAAATGACTGTATAAAGGGCCTCTTTTAAGCTTCGTTCTGCTGCTGTGTCAGAAGAAACTCTGAGATCTTGAAATAAATGTAAAAGCTGCTTTTATAGTGCCCTGCTCTGTACTGAAAAGTAGCTCATTTTCTGCTGTACTTTCCTGTGTCATGTAGAGGTATGAATTGAGTTGAGTGATCCTAATCTCACAAAAGAACCTTTGTGGTGGTTTATTGCTACTGCTCTTCCTTTGTTAAACAGTCAAGGTCTCGTAACCTCTGCAGATCCAGGATAGTAAAGGGTATCTGTGAATATTCACTTATGTCTTTACCTTCTGGGGTTGAATCACTGCTAGTAACAGGTTGCGTATACTGAGGGTGGGACTTTCAGAATATGCAGACGTTTAGTCCCACAAATTTCCCTTCAACTTTATGCAGCAAAACCTTGTCTTTATTATTTTTTTAACTAGAGGCTCTGTTTGAGCAAAATTTGAGATGCTGACAATAGAGAAGTGTTTCTAAATTATTTTAAGCTTGCAGGATGTTCTTTCTTTAAGCGTGAGCAAAAGGATGGCGTGAGATTGTGGTGGTGGTTGACAGGCATAAACGTTATTTTGGCCCATGTTTCTCAGAAACTAATTCTTTCCCTGCTGTTGGGTTTAGAGTCCTAATTTATGCAGAGATTGACATGTATGATGACAGGCACAATAGGATGCTTATCTAATAATAATGTTTATTAACTGTATCTTAGTCAACAAAGAGCAGATGTTTTTGTGCCTTGTTGCGATAAAAAAGCTTGATTTCAATAGTCTTTTGTAACCTGTTCTAGCTTCCATCTGGATCAAAAAATAGTCCTGACTTCACTAATTATATCAAGATAAATCTGAAATCTCCATATGCTCACATCCCCACAAAGGAAGCAGAAAAAATGAAGACTATGTTAAAAAACAGCAACAAAAAACCCCTCTTCTGGACATGGAACCAAAACTCTGTCTTTCTGCAAGCCTTGGAATACCTGGAGCTGTTTGGTAATAAGCACAAAATGACATCTGGCAAAACACAGCAGCTCCAGATCATGATAAAATGTGTGTATTTTCCTGCCAGGTGCAAATCTGTGTGAGCTCTTTCCATTTCATGGTGGAAAAATTTTGTCTGTCTTTTGTGTATTTAATCTTTTGTGGAATAGTAACTGAAATGGCACAGTATTTTGCTGAGTCCTGAAATTTTGAAGAGAGTTACTGTCTTTTCGCACTCCAATAGCAAACATGAAACTAGAGATTATAGTATCTTTAGAGTTTCTCTCTCAAGGTAACTGGAGTGAGTTGTTTTTTGTAGTGACCAGAAGGCCAAACTATGATCAGTTTCAGAAAAGTTTTGAAAGACATTTGTTTTGCTACAAATTGTGCATGTAGAGTGAAGTCCCAGCAGGTGAAATCCCAGTTCATTTGTGGTCAAGGACATTAAGTCTTACTACTCATGTTTTATTAGTCTTTCTGGTCCACTTGCTGTATCCATGAGTGGGCATAATAAATAGCCCATCTGGACCCACAGTCCAAACTATCCTCAGCACAGAGCCTAGGGCTGTAGCCTTTTTCCCCAGTTTCAGGATGAAGTTGTTACAAAACCTGCTGATGATACAGATTAGCAACACAAAATTGTCTCTATTTACTGAAAATGCTTGAAACCGCCTGCTGAAGGGGTGTGTGCATTCATTGTGAGTTAGGTGGAAATCATATACTTAGGAAGCTGTGGCACTGCTGCAACCTTTTCAGTTGCTCGAAATCATATCATTGAAGCTTCGGTTGATGCAGTTTAAACTGTATAAATAGGTTGCTGCTTGGTTTCAGCTTCTGAAATGATGGAGGTTTCCAGCTTACACTGCATTAAGAAATACAGCAGTGTTTGAGCAGTTCTCACAGGTTAGACAGCTTCAGGGATGCGGATAAAAATAGAGCGTAAAAGCACGAGGCATAGTATAGGCGGTTCTGATAGTTCTCCTCCAGCGAGATGAGCTGGTTCAGCTAGTGTAACAGTGAGCTGTAATTATAGCTGTGAGAAAATTGCTGTGTGGTTTTGTCTATGGCAAAGTGCAGCACTTGTTTGCTTCAGATAACAGCCTTGCTTAACACAGACCCTTGCTAAGATGGTAGTCCTTTAGTCAGTGTAACAGCCTGCAGCAGTCTCTGTCCTCAAATACAAGTAAGCTGTTGGTATGGGGGTTAAAAGTAGCAGGTACAGGTATGACGGTTGCTGTAGTGCATTCGGGGGGACTGCAGTGGGCAGAGCCCAAAGAATAGGCCATTTGTGTTTGCATAGGGTGGATGTTGTGCAAGAGTAAGAGAAGAAGATAGCCAGTGAACTGCTGGGGACAAGCATGAGGACAGGAATCTTCTTCTCTGGTTATCTGGGCAACAGCATACAAAGCACTGGCTTTGGATATAACCATAGGCAGGATGGAAAGTGTAAAAAAAAAATCTAGAGTAGATGGTGAGTTCCCAAAAAGCAGGAAGTTCTGAAATACCTGGGAGAAAGAGAAAGAAATCCTGAACGCCCCAGTCAGTGAAAAAGTTTCAAATATTGAGTATATGTTGTGCTTGCGGTCAATCAAGGCTGAACAGATGGTTTAGGCCACTGAGGATGAAAGATGCTGAGCAAGGGAGAATATCAAGGAAAGAAATGGGCAGTTTATGTGAACAGTTATGTCTTCAGTAAAGGAGAGATCTGAGTAGGTATCATGAAAGAGGAAAAAAAATAATGCCCCAAAACCAGGCTCAGCACAGGCAAGAGGCTTGAGGATCAGCTTCACATACCTCATTTTATGACCTATGCTCTCCACTTGATTTTGCACTCAGACAGTTAGCTGCCTTGAAGCCCACAAGGTGCAATTTTTGTGATACCATATTTGTCACAACTCATCAAGAAAAGGAAGAGAACAACACTGGTGTGATGCTGAACATGATTGTTCAGATAGCCTTAATCTTACTTTTGAGGACAAGCAACAAATATGTAAGTGTGACAGCAAGTTATAGCTCTGGCATGATTTTGCAGGTGTGATCTCAGCCCCTACTCCACTCTTAATCGAGAGCCAAATGCTACTTTGCAGGCTTGTTTCCGATGCTTGTTTTTTAACAATATTACAGCTTGGTTTTGTTTTTCCTTTTTTCGAAGAAGAAAATTTGTACTGAGAAAAGAAACACTGGAGACTGGGGAGTGAAAGGGGAAGCATTTTCAGAGAGCACTTTGAGAGGCAGCTGCTTGACTATGGCCTCAAGGGAGGAACTGTAAAGGAAGATTTCAAAGACTGAGAAGAATTCTGAGCGTCTTGAAAGCATAAGCCAACTTGATAAATGAAATAGCTTCAGACTCCTACGCCATTTAGTGTTTGGGAAAAATTGGGTGGGGAAGGGGCACATGCCCTGCAAGTTCTTATATGTGTTTACAGTCCAGCATGCCAAAATGAAAATTGAATTAGCAGACAGCCCTGGGAAAAGAAGAGAATAAAGTATGACAATTACTTTGACAATATACGCATACAAGCCTGCATTTTCCATATCTTCACTTTTAAGACTTTAAGTAACACACCTACTTGGTCATGCAAAGACTCATCACAGTATTGTGATGGCCTGATCTTGCTCGTACCTTGAGTTTGCCCACACAAACTTTTAAGGAGGACAGATACTCATCTCTTTTCCAGACTGTATTTTTCAGACTGGGCTCTACTGTTACCTGACTCTTTTTTCTCTTCTTCCTATGGTCCTTGTACACGACTGGGATCCAACAAATGGACATTGTATACTGCCCTTTCCAAAATATTGTTTATGTTGCTTGATTTTATTGGGTTTTGTTTTTGGCTTTTTAATTCTTGTTTTCACTGGGTTTTTTTCCTCCTCTGCTCTTTAATCTTCTATGTCTTAGCACAAGCTGAAAGTAAGCAGGCAGGCATGGGACCTGCCATTGTCTCCAATAACGCATTTCAACTTATCAGCAGAAAAGATTTCATGGAGTATTTCCAAATTTACATGAAATGGCTGGACCAACACATCCCACCCTCGGATCTCACCTGGGCCAGGATCAGCTGGCACCTCTGAAAGCAAGCTTCTTGCTGTTTGTCATTCAAAGTCTGCTGAGTGTGTTAAGCAGGATGACAATGACTTAATTGCAAATGAAACGACTGCAACTGCTCTTTTGTTCCTTCCAGTGTTTTTCTGGGGTGGGGAGGAGGTGAAAAAGCCCACTCTGTTCCAATTCTTTAAAGGTTTTTCTTTTCCAGTTCTTTAAAGGTCTGTGGGCTTTAAAAGCAACGTAAACCAGCACAGGAAGAGCTTTGGTTAGTGATGTGTTTAGGTGTGTTTGATTTAAAGAAAAAGATTAACCCAACAACGTATGGAAGGGTTTGAGTAACTCAATAGAAGATCCTAGGTATTAAGGGAAGGGAAAGAGGAATATCTGGGTGTGTGTACATGTGTGTATGGTGTAACTGACTTTCTCTCGTGGCAATTCCTGAAATGTGCAACAGTGAAGTGATTTTGAAATGTGACTTAAACATTAACTAGTAAAGGGAGTGTGGCAAAAATAATTTTTCCTAAACCCAGCTCCCAATCCTGTTACCATAGCTGGTGTCCATGTGGGAGTGGGGAGGTGTGCTATTGTCTCTTGGCCATGGTGCTGGGTTAAAGCACATGGCCCAGGGACAGAATGCAGAAATACAGTGTTCTGGGAAGACCATAACTGCCCCAAACGAAGTGAGGCAACCCATGTTACAAGCACCTCTTGAGCCAGTTGCTATTGTTTCGACTACTGTCCATGCAAGGAGAGAGGACAAACCCAGGGAGTAGCATAGTGATGAGTGCCTGTTGTGGGGCAGGCTTGGATGAGCAAGGGGTTCTGGTTATCTATTACTTTTAGGAAGCTGTACAGCATCCTCAACTGCATGTTAAAACAGGAATCAGCACATTTTCTTCAGCGTTTTTGTTCAACCTTTGGACTGTTTTTTGCTTTTTTAAATTTTATTTTATTCTCTCTTCTATGAGGAGTTTGAGTGTTTGGATTGGATGGGGTTTTTTTCTCTTTTTGAAGTACCTTCTTTAAATCTTCCTTTGAAAGCTTGTCTTCAGCCATACTGTATTGGTGGTTTTGTAGGTGAGCAGACAGCAGAATGCAGAAAAAGAAATGAGCGAAATATGTTTTTTGTAAAATGGACTTTGATGTAAATAATGGCTTTGCACATTTCAGATTTCATCCTTTAGCAATGGTAAGTCTGTCTGAATTAATTTGTTGACATAATTCTACAGGAACACTTATAAATACATCCCTCAAAGAGATGTGAAGGGAGCTGTAGACTTTCATTTTTCAAAATGTATCTGTCTGTTCATGCCGGCTGTTTGTTAGATCCCAATGTGCTCAGCACCAGAAGGTCCAGGATGCTGTAGTGCCCCACAGGCTCTCGGCACCCCCTGGCTTGGGCTCTCTGGCAGTATGGTGAGGAGGAGGAAGGAGAAGGGTCCAACTGCCCTGCTGTATGCTTCACCAAGGAGAACATGTGCTAGGAACACATTGGAGGAGATGCCCAAGGGTCACAAATGCTCTTGGATGTCAAATAAATCTAGATGCAACAAACTGAAAACAAGATGAAAGGCTGGCAGAAAGACTTAAGCTCCAAAGTGAGAGCCCCAGGATGTTTCCTTGCAAACTGTTCGAAATATTAGATAATTTAAATGAAGTTTGTGGAGAAGGACAAAGTGAAAGGGCCTTGGTTGGATCACAACATATGCTCCATATTGCAAGACAGCCTATGAGAAGAAATGAATGCAGTATATGCTGCTCAGTATGTTACACTCTGCGTAAGTAATAAGACTTATTTATCTTTGGAAAAACAGACAAAATAGGTTAAAAATCCACATGGTGAAGCTTCTGGATTTAATATTTTAACAGACCAGGGCTAAAATACACACTAGAAAAGTTAGAATAAATGCTACCTATGGCTGCTTGAAGAAAAAATGGGGTTTTGCAGTCTTTTTGTAGGTCATTCTGGAGAAGGGCCCCTGTGCTCTTCCCTCCTCCACAGCTGAGAAGACAGGCTTATTGACCAATTTGATAAGGAAATACATGTGTTTTCCAGCACTTATCCCAAATGAGTGTCCAAAGACTTAGCTTCTCACAGTGGGAAGCATGCTGCATGCTGTTAGTGATCTCCCTGTTTGCTGTAGTCTGCCACAAAGATGATGAAGACTGTATGACTTGCACCAGGGGAGGTTTAGACTGGATATTAGGAAAAATTTCTTCACTGAAAGAGTTGTAAAGCATTAGAACAGGCTGCTCAGGGAAGTGGTTGAGGCACCAGCCCTGGAGGTATTTAAAAGACATATAGACGCGGAGCTTAGGGAAATGGTTTACTGGTGGAATTGACAGTGTTAGGTTAATGTTTGGACATGATGATCTCGAAGGTCTCCTCCAACCTAAACCTTCTATGATTCAATGACTTGAAAGAGATGTTGGCCAGCAGTTATTGAATGTACTGCGTTTCTCTCTTGTGTGAGGTAGAGGATGGGACATGTGCCGCCACTGAGGACATTGGAACGGTTTTAGTGATCCCCCCTGTTTATGTTAATGCTACCAGGCACAGCGGAAAAGGCAACACTCTGCTCTCGGGAAGGGAGAAATAGGACTGGAAAAGAGAAGGGTGCTTATCTTGGCTTTAGATGAAACAAATGCACATTGCTTACCACTGGTTCCGGATTATTTTATGGCCAAATGTACCAGATTCTGCATGAATTTAAAGATCAGTCTCAATTTAAATGCACTGGGACCATTTCCTGAAAGCAAATAACTTTATGGCTTATAAGTAAAAAGAACCCATATGACACAAACACCAGAATAGATCACTAGTTTGTGCCTGTGACCAAATGCAGACGGGTTCTGGCCTCCAAGCCCACTGTCCCTAGGGCTGAGGAGTTGTGAGGGCAGGCTGAGAGACCTCCCTGGGTGCCCTCTTCGCCCATGGGCTGAAGCTCTGGCGGGCACCAGTCTGGGATCTGGCTGCCTCTTCCAATAAAATGACCCTTTAGCCTTTCTTTATTTCAGATCTTAATTTCCCCACAGCTTGCTTAGGCTTTTTCAAATCCCTTCATCTATGTTCAGTTATCCTGTGTATTTCCAAAAAAAAAAACAACCCTTCAAGAAAGAGGTCCTTGAATTAATGAAATCTTTATATGGCTTCTCCTTAAGAAAGAGCAGGGACACCTGGAACAAGGTCATAGATGCAGATCACTGGAGCAGCAAATGCATCTAAGCTTTCATATGGTAAAATAATAATGATAAACAAAATGCCCCGCAGCAGGGTAATATCAATGCCTTCTTAAAGGTAGGAAATAAGAATCAGCTTAACGGATATCTTGGTAAGTGTTAACTGCATTTTATATGGAGCCTTTATTCTTTGATGAACACCCAATTTAGCTGCAGAAACAATTTGCTTTTAGACTCAACTTCATACACAGTGGAAGTAATTGCAGTTAGGTTTGTTCTCCAGCTTTCTGAAGCTGTGTCCAAAGTCAGGCCAATAAAATTGTGTGCTTCACAGACTATCTTTCTGTGTACCTTTTTTTGAAAGGTTCCTGTTAATGGTTAAATGAAAAAAAAAAGAAGGAAATGCTTGTTTTTGTATGTATTTTAAAATGACAGCTGATATTTCAGTTCCAATAAAAATGGGCAAACATATTCAGTGCCACCACTTTATCATTAATTTGAAAGTCAGAAAACAAGTCTGTCATTTAAGATAAATATTAAGGATGACAAAAAACTCAAGGTAACCATTATTAAACTAAATGTTTTGTTGATTTCCTGGCTGCTTAGACTAAACTCTGGGTTCTAATGCTCACATAAAAAGGGGTTATTAGTGCTCTTTCTTCTGGCAATGTAGACATTAGAGAAGTGGGGAGTGCGAGATACCAGTTTTCATTCTAGTTCTGTAAAAGCTCTTTGCTGTCAGGGAAAGTCAAACTGTTTTGCTCCCCTTCTGTAGAAAATTGTCAGTTGATAGGTGAAACTTCAGGAATAATTAGTGAAAGTAGATGTGTAAATTCCATTGGGGGAATCAATCTTTCACAAATATATTTAAATGAATTCAGTGTCCTTTTCTTTGAACAGTGGCAGGGTGCAAAAAAATTATTTTGGATTCCTTTAACAACATCTAGAAACCTACATTGCTTCTTTAAAAATAAATTACAGCACACCCCACTCAAGCAATCACAAAGGGAGAGAGTGATATTTAAAATTAATTCAAAAAATTTCTCCAGCATGTCTCCAGCTGTCAAAAATGCATTGAAGATATGCCAAACATGTTTCAAAACACTTTTTGTAATTTGAAGATATCTCAAGTAATTTTTCCTCCCAAAGTAAATCTTTAATGGACCTGTACATCTCCCTAAAACTGTGGGATGTCTTTTTTTTTTTTTATTTTAGGTCCCTCCCTTCCTTTCTCTTTCTCCCCAGAAAACAACCACCCACGGAAACCAGTGATTTAATGAAATCCACAAAGGTGGTTGGCTTTTTTTATTTTTCTTGGGATTTTTTTAGACACAGTAGAAAGCTAGTTCTGTGGTGGCAGCACTCAGGTTGGGCTTTGGAGATCTGGACACAGTCCATGGCTCTGCCATAGATTTTCCATGTAGCCCTGGATAAATTGTAATTTCTTTCCTTTGGGTCTATTCCTGCAAAATAATGCCTCAAACTGAGTATGGAAGATGGAGACAAAAAATGCCTAATATTTGCCTAGCTATTGGAATGCTGAGGATCAGTCAAGTGACTGGATAGACTTTAGGGTGTGATGCCATGTACAGAGATATTAATATTCCCATGGGAATACTTAGTTCATGTTCTGTGCTGTTAAATAAAAAGTGGTAGCACCAGTTGGGGGTCACCTGTATGGCCCATTTTGTGTAAAAAACTGCTCTGACAGGTTCCGCTTTGTATTGGAAAGGCCCAAAACTCCTACTGTATTAATCATTTGCATTCTACTTTATCTTCAAAATACTTTATAAACACTTAAGAATCAATCATCTTAATATATTTATAAAGACACGTAGCATTAATTAATACCTGTCAATAGATGGGGGAATTTTTAGCTTGCGATTTTGAGTCCATGCTGTGCAGAGCTTAGAAATCTCAGACCATGTCTTTCTCTCTGTGGTTGAACAAAACATTAGTGGAGCTGCCTGTCTAGGCATCACTTGAACATTTCACGGTTTTGAGTGTCCAATTCATACACAGTGCTAAAACTTTAAATGTATTTATAAATCCATGATGTTAATCACACTTACTGACAGTTGGAAAGAGAGTTCTGGAGATGTATTTCCTACAGTTTACTGATGTATGGAAAGGCATTACTATGTGTTGAAGAAACTTTGGTAAAATCCATGTCAATATTATTTGCAAGACTGTAACTTAAAATGCCATTATCAGCAAGGCATTTCTATGGGAAGCCACAACCAACTGAAAGCCATAACTCTTCCTTATTAAGAATCTACTCCAACCCCTATTAAAATCAATGGAAAGACCTTTCTGACTCCAGTAGGTACAGAACTGCTCAATAAAATGTAGAAAATACCCACAGGTTATTATTGTTCAGTCCATAAAAACAGTCAGCCAAAAACTTCGTATTTTTCAAAATGTAATGTGTGTATATGTGCTTCAGTTCTTTTAAAAGCACTGGGGGATCCTGGTTCTTCAATAGACTGCTCACTGGAGTCAGACATTGGCAAACAACCCTCTGGGCTCAGGAGCTTTTACTAACAGCCTTTTGTTCACACCTGCTAAGCCATTTAAATTTCATATGAAGAGCACATCCAAGATCTCTCTGCCGAGCTCTAAGGAAATGTCAAAGAACCCAAAACATAGTTCCTGAAAACATAAAGGAAAGTTCAGAATACAATCAAAGGGCATTAAAATCTTCCAAGATTTTAAAGCCTGGAGCCATCACAATTCATTGGGGTGACTGGCTGCTTTGCGAAGGTGTTAGGATTTTCAACCTGATCATTTTTTGTACCAAGTCCAAAAACTTGGAGTAGAGCAAGATAATATCTTTCGAAGGGCAGATTTTATCTTTATCTATGGATTTCAGCTGATGATGAAGTAGTATAAATTTCTGTGGGTAATCATCCTTGCTTTTTAGCATGGCTCCTTATTTTAAATTTCAGCAGGATCTTGCTATGCCTTTGTCTGCAGGATTACAAAGTCCCCTACCCAACTGACTCATCCTAGGGGGAGCAGGAGCAGAGGCTACGCGTGGAAGTAGGAACGTTAAGAAAACCACATCTTTTTGGGGTCACTGAAATGTGCTGTGCAATCAGTGTTTTATATTTTAAGGTGAAATTAGAAGCAATTGTTGCAGGTACTGGAGGATAAGTTACGTAAAAGTTAGGCTAACAAAGCTAGGTTACTTTGGAAGGTATGATTTTCGTGTTAAGGAGGTGATCCTTTTGTCTTCATTGGGTAATTGTTCTTATTGACCTATACATACAGAAGCAGTAGAAAAAGCTTGGGCACAAAGATCCACCCATTGTGTTGTAACAATCATATTACAACAACTCATGTTGCTGCTTTAATTAGGTCTTTAGCCACTTCAGTTCCTCTCGCTCTGGCACGAATCCAGGGGTACCATTGCAGGGGTCGGATTTTTTGCTTATGATGCGGACAGCTAGTTCAAGCTGCTGAAATCATCAGGTGACATAACAGGGGCCATTACAAAGGCATAGTTGTCAGTTTAGTGTCAGGTGCTTCTTGGGTGGGTTGTGCAAAACCTGAGTGATCCTACCAGAACCAGTGCTGACTGGGAGAGGAAGATCCCAGCTCCTGAAGTCTCTGTGGCATCTTTCCATGCTGGGTTCACCTCTGGAGCAGTTTCAGTATATCACTGTTGACCTGACTTGATTGAGCCAGTAGACTCCTACAAATGAAGGGTGGCACTACATCTGATCGCCTACAGAAATAGATGACCTGTCTCTCTTTCTTCATCAGAATTGCTCTTCATGGTGTCCTGTAGTCCTATATTTATTCGAGGCCTAAACATCCCAGGTGTCCACTTGTTCCCTTGGGAGATGATTGTTTCACAGCCCAATGCATCTCTGTCAGGGAGGATTCCCTACAGTTTAGTCTGACTTTATTTCTAATGACAGATGGAGTTTTCACCTTACACTGGAAAAAAGTACGTAAGAGTACTGAGCTTCCTGCAGTAGCTTGAGTTTAGTTCAGAAGATAGCGTAACCGTTCAATATAAACCTCACTCACACCTGCCTCCCAGGGCTTGGCTGTTCCCCATTTCCCTAAAGCATCTTCCTCTTTGGAATTACAGTTCTGCCGGCTGAAGTATCAAATACATTTCCCTTGTGTTTGTAAGCTCAATAAATAGGGCGTATCTTCCAATAGACGTAATGCCTGGTTCCATATTTACAGAATCGCTTTAAAGATTCCCTTCAACCAGCTCAGCTAATGGCTGCATTTATCTGGAGAATGGTCTGAGCTTAAAAAAAAAAATCACAAACCTTCACAGGCTCAGAACACATTTCATCTGGAAACTTGAAACACTTTATTGGCTTCCTGAAAACCAAGAAGTAAAACAAATGAGTGTTCATCAGCACGGCAGAAAAATATTCTCGGAAAAAGTTTTCAGAATTTTGTGTTTTGCCCATTTGTCCATTCTTCTGAATTAGCTCACCACTACTTTTCAGGCACATTCCCCTGCAGCTGGTTTGGGGCCACTGGCATTGGGAGTGAGCAGGGGCTTTTTCCCACAGGTCCCAGATTGTGGGTACTGCCCAGAGCACTGAAGGTGCCGACACCATGGCTGCACGAGGACTCAAGGCTGCTCTGGACCTTGCAGGCTTCCCTGCCTGGCTTGACCTTCGCCCCATCGTTGGCGGTAGGAGATGGAGTGGCCAAACCGAATGCTACCTGCAGACTCCCGTGGGACACAGGTAACATGGAGGTCCTGACAAGCTCTTTGTGAAGAACTCCATAATTTTGAAATGGAGGTGTGGTAAGGGGAGGTTTGTGACCTCTGTTATTTCAGTATGGGAAGAACGGGCTCAGATTTTGCCACCTCTCAGTACAGTATACATGCCTTTTTCAGCAGTTTATCTAAATATTCAATATAAAAACTTGGATGATGTGATAATCCTCCACTCTGGGATCAAGGATGGTTTGGAGAGGGTAAATTATTTTTCTCTGCACTTGGCATTGCACAGCAAACTGGAAAAAGCTCCTGCAGAGCATTTGGGAGACTAGATCAGTAGTCCTCACCAGTCTAGGTGCTAGCAGAGATGAGGACTCCTCTGATAACGTGAGCAGTGGATGGCATTCCTGATTTGGACTGCAATTTCAGAGAGTTCCTTCATTGTACCTAAGATGGTCGGTTTTGTTAGGATGTGTGACTAAAAGCTGGTGTCTGCAGACAGAGTAGCACGGAGAAGCAGTGGTGGGTGGGGGAACCCCAGACGTACCCTGTCCCGGGTATTTCCAGGCACATTACAGGAGAGCCCATTAACAGCTTATCTCCCCACTGAGGAAGCACAGAGGCACACCACCAGCAGGGCACCCCAGTAATCTGTCAGAGAAATGGAGGGCCCTGCCCCGAGCCCCCCCAGGGGCATCGCAGAAGGGTGATCACCCCTTGAGCTGGGCATGACACCCACTGTAGGAGTGAGGGGAGAGGCTCTCCGGGGCGCCTTACAGACTGAGGGGGGATATGCTTCGAGGTATGCGACTCGCTATGGGATGCAGGGCAATAGAAGAGTACAAGACTTACGGTGGGATGCCTAGGGGGTGGAACCATGGGTGGGGAAAGGAAGGGATGAGGGTAGTTTGGGGACGAACAAGGATGGGAAAACAGAGGGCTAAAGGGATAAAAGGGGCCGGTCGCGCATAAGCAGGCTGCTGGTCAGTATGCTCGTCTGGCCATGCCCTGCGCCACGTCAGCGCAGCCTGTCCTGGCTTCTCATTCAGCTCCATTGCTAATTATTTTCCTGTGTGCGTGTGCGTGTGTGTGCATACGGGGGTCTAAGTGCTAGCAACTGGAGCAGGACCACAGGTCGCAGGGCCGTGTGTCTGGGTGACAGCAGGGCGAGTGGCTGGGGAGCCAGACTGGGGTGTGGGTGCCCGCGTCTGTCCGTGTACTGGGGGGGGTCTGTGCCAGCCACTGGCATGGGGGTCTACATCTCCAGGGCTGCTCGCATGCCTGGGAGCCAGCAAGATGAGAGGCCGTTTACTGGGTGGGAATGTGCCTAAGCCCAGCTATCAGAGGGATTCACGCTGCATGTATACATACATATATTTCCCACTAACAAACCTTAATTTGGATAAGCCAGAGAGGGGAACAGGATGAGGCCATTGGTGCTTGTGTGAGCGCTGTGGTTTCTGTGTGGCTGGCAGTGTGTTTGTGTGTATAGGTGCTGTACAATTGTGTGTTCATGTGTGTGCTTATTGGGAGCACATGCTGCTGATTGGCCCTGGGAGTGTGGAGCTGCAGCCACCTTCTCCATGCTGTCAGGCTGCTGGATTCAGCAACATAAAACAGGTTTTGTTCTGAGTTTTCTTGCAGGAAATCCATGCCTGTTTGTACATTTGCTTTGTCTGATTCAAGTGAAATCAGTTATTAATTTTTATGTGTGTTTGCAGTCCATGTAAAATGGTTTTTGTGGTATTGTTCCTGGCAATCTTCTCGAAGTGAAGAGCCAAATACAAATGAATTCAGGAACAGTAGAAATGGCCTTAGGGGCTCTTTATCCATAGACCAAAACAATGTGGACAGGTAAAGCCCAGCTGCTGGCACTGACACAATACCTGACAACCTTGGGAGCCGGTACATCAAGAAAATTGGCTTTGATTTGCTGGCGTCACAGACATAATTTTTAAACATATAAAGATGTCCCACTGAAATAGCTGAAACAACTCACACGTTTCAGTGCTCTGTGCCCTGTAAGAACCAGCTTTTTACAATATGGGTCTTTTGATTACCACTGAATGCATGTGATTTCCCTAGCTTTCTACCAGATCAATTGTATTTGCTTAATTGCAAGTGTGTGTTGTCGGGAGGGGAGAATGAGGGATCCTTTGTGTTAAAATAGTTGATGAGTGTTTGGCTGTGTATGTTGTCTAGTTTGGCTTTTACTAATACCTGTCACTCCTGGACCCAACGTCCTGCTATTTGTCTTGCCTGCAGCGTTAGCAACTGGCAATAGTGAGCTCTGCACCTGCAGGCTCCTTGCTTATAAAACTTGTTCCACACTCTCTGGAGCAATATTTCTTAAGGCCAAGATAACAAACTCTTCAAATCCCACAGTTAGCCTGACATCTCAAAGGCCTGGGCACCCAACATAAGCATTTTGGGTTTTGTTATGTGATGAAGCTTATATTGTGTCCTGCAAATTGTTACTTATAGATGAAATGCAGCTACCAAGCTTTTCGAAAATAAACCATTGGTGATCTCACTTTCCATTTTGTCACAACGCCATGCTTCCTACTTTCCCTGACACCTCAGGGAAACAGGAGACACGTGTAAGGGAATATGAAATCACAGTCACTTCAGTTTGCCTGATGATCTGAGCCTGACCCTGATTTGCTACATGGTCTCACTCTTCAGAAGAATGATGCTGCAATAACAGTGCTTGATCAGGCTCAGAACATCAGAGTTGGGACCAGTACTGCGGGTTTGCCCTCAATGCAGTCTGATTTTCGCATGGTACTGGGCAGTAGCCTCTTAAAATTCATTCCCAGTTGCAGCATCTCAAATTCAAAGCCTCACAAGTCACTGGTGACATTAAAAAATCTTAGCCATTTTGTGTGACAGCATTGTGGTTTAATGTCCATTTACATGACAGTCATTTGTATTCTATTTGCATATCTTAAATTCAGATACAATATTTAAGCAGCAAAAATCATCAGAACGAAATGGTTTCGCTTCTTTTCTTCAAAAGCTGTTTGTGGTTTTGAAGAGAACAAACACCAAGATATTTTGCTGTGCTCCAAGAAAAAAAGAACAACCAAAACCCACCCCAGATATCATGTTTTTTCCCCCACTTTAGGCAGGGCTGATGTTCAGTGTCTTCTTTTCACAGGGTCAATAACCATCACCGAGGAGACGGAGTGCAGTGGCAGGTCCCCCTGCCCCCTGCGAAGCCCAGTACCCACAGCACCCCCCGCACCTCCTTCAGCCTGGCATGGACCCTCCGTGGGTACGGGTACCCCAGCCTGGTGGTGAGACCGCTGGCTCGGCGTCCCCCTGCATCACCCCACTCCAGCTGCAGCCGTGGGAGGAAGCGGCCACGGAGGGGAGGAAGCAGAAGTGCCTCCCCGCGCCGCTCCTCCCCTCTGCCGCGGAGGCCCACGGCTCTCCTGGGCACGGCATGCACCAGGCTGCGAGTGTTGCTGCCTCGAAAGCTCTTCACCAATCTTTACGCGCCAAACCCACATGCTGCCTTGCTGCGGACCATGGCATCTACCCTGGAGAAGTTCATTCATTCTCTGGACCCCAGAGCCCTTCCTAGGGTCCTCCAAATCCAGTCAGGCATCTATTTCCAAGGTGAGCATCGGGTGCTTTCTGGCAGGGCTTTGCAAGTATGTCTTTGACATCAGGTCCCACTTGGGACCGGGATGTGGGGAAGGCAGAGGGAGGATGTTGACAGAGTTGTCTCCCAACAGTTTCCCACCAGCTGCAGTTTTCCTTTTGAAGAACCAGAGTAATGATCAATGGCTTTGGAAATGTCTTTGGTATGGTGTGCATCTGGTCTTCTCGCAGGCAGTGAGGAAGGAGCTGTAGTTAGTCCTCGTGGTATCCTGGAAAGAGTACTGGAATGAGTCATGAATTTGCTTTGCACTCACATAGAGCCATCAATTCAGCAACTGCAAATCACCTCCCAGAGGTTAACTGATTAAAACTAGCCTTGCTTTTCTAGGGTTAGCACGGGGCCGTGCTCTCTGTCTCAGAAATAAAGAATTAGGGTGTCTGGAATGTGACTGTGAGGCACCATAAGGTTTTCCTGAAGTTCTGCCTTGCATTCTGGGGGTATTTCAGGTGTGCAACAATAAAAACGGATGGGTATGAGCCAGACAGGAGCGAACTGGGGTGATATTTTGCTGAGTTTTCCTGCAGCAGATCTTTTTATGGTGTTTTTATTGCTGGGCTCTGCTTGTGCACAAAACACAGTGAAAGGATAGTAAAGATGCTTGCACTGGAGGGAAAAGTTCTGTGCTTGGTCTTGGTCAGGGCATGGACTTTAATGACAATGAAAACACCATTTCAAGCCCATGTATCAGCCTAGGAAAAGAAAGTTAGCTCCCTGCCACTGCAAAGGAAAACTTGGGTTTACACTAGGTAAAACAGAAGGGGCGTTATGAAATGAGCTGAAGTCTGCTTCGGCTTCAGCTGAACGCCTGCTTCAGGATCCACAATATCTACCTTTACTTTAATCTAAAAATCCCCACACTGCTCCGTAGTGGGAGGAGGGAGGAGGTGGCCACCATTAGCTGTGGCCGTGGGAAGTCTGAGCTGCGATCTCGGCGCTGCGGCTGGAGCGGGCAATTCTTCCCTCTGTGAGAATGGCCTCTCGGGGCGGAAAGAAAATGGGAAAAGGCATACTTAAGCTGTGATGATGGTGTACTGTCCATGTTCTCCTGATCGATTTCCCAACCTGGCTCCTCTGGAAACTGCCTAGGACAGATGAATAGTACTGATACACAAAAAGGCATTCTGGGAAACAATCTTGTCCAAAATTACCAGAAACTGTTGAAAATATGCTTTTTTTGACCTTTGGCATGTGACTTGTTCAAGTTTTACATTTTAAAATGGCCCAAGAAGTTGAACTGAATTAAGTTCTTAATAAGGAGGTTACTACCTAAGTGATGAAGAGTGGAATTTAAACTAAAACTGGGAAGATCACCTCCTTAAGTTGGAGTAGCCACCTTATTTGTCTTTTTCCACACACCTAGGAACCAGAGGTAATATAAGTTGTATGCGTATGTGCATGTATGTACATGTGTATGTGTATGTATATGTATATGTATGTGTATATATATGTATGTATATGTGTTCACAAAATACTGTGAGATACAAATGTATATACAAAATACTATGACAAAATTATGGTGGCTCTACTGTCAGAAGGTTTTTGAGTACCTACAGCTTGCATCCTGCTGCTAGTGGATGATAAAAGTCGTACCAGTATATCTTTGGCACCAGGGTATTTCAGCTTGTACTTCCATTTACTGTGTAAACCCTTCCACATGAGGAGAAAAAAAACAGTGGAGACCTAACCCACAGACCGTTCTGCAGCAATGTCGTCACATGTGAGAAAAAAAAGTTACTAGCTGATGACTGTGTAGTAAAAGAGCCTGCACAGCCTTGGGAGGGCGTGGTATGTGCTATAGAGACCCAGGAATGTCTGCACTAAAAGCAAGAGCCTTTGTGCTGCTCTGATGCTTCTTCGGTCTTCAGCAGCACCACCTCTTCCTGTCCTCTGCTCCCGGTGGCTTCCTCTCAGCTACGCTCATACATGTTTCCACCAGCAGGCTAGATGCAGCACTAACATACATGCACGTGTTTCTTGCTTGTACAATGAGCAAGGCTGATACAGATGTACTGCTTGGCTCCTTCCCCTCATGGTCAGCGCATCCCGAGACTACTTGCAGGTACATAAAAACATCGATGTCCACTAATGGGCTTGTGTTGGTTCCTCCCTCTTCTTCTTCCTTGCTTCAGAGGAAGCTAGAGACCCTTGGGACACTGTCCCTGAGAGGTTTGCAGGATCTAGGGCTACAAAAGATCTTCTGGGGCCATACTCTCCCTTACTCTCCCTCCCTCCCCGAGCAATCAGTCCATGTCAGATCTCACCTGAACACTTTGCTTCCCTCCGTACCTGGCAGCAGGGGTGAACACACTGTTCCATGATTGCACTATGATTTATATCGCATTTTCTGAAGGCAGAGTAGTGCTTCAGAGAGTCTGAAGTAACTCCTGTTATATTGCTAAAGAGAAGAGTGGATGACTTTTTGTGCACTTTGAATTTCCATTAGGACAACCATTCTTTGGTCCTTCCTGAGGCAGAGGAAGGACTGTCCCTGCCCCCCAACCAACCCATTTGATTTCTCTTACCACCTGCAGTACACCAGCAATCACGTTGTGGATAATGGCAGGTCTACTGACAGGGAACATGGGTTTATTGCTGTGGTTGCAGGAACCAAATCAAAGCGTTCATGCACTGATTGTAGTAGCTCACAACCAGCTACAAAATCAGCCTGGTCAGCTGAGTCCTACTTGGATTAGTGGTTTTATGGAGTTCGGTTTCACAGGAATCTTTAACGATTCTCAGCACAACATGCACATAGTAAGGCAGATGACTTATTTTTAAAGCATTACATGGGATTGTTTGAAACTGGTCAATCACAAGGGATGATTAATTTTCTAATGTAAGAATTTAGAATAGCAAGAATTTGTACGCATGTACATGCTATGTCTATTCCCCTCTCCACAACCCCAGAAAAAAGTGCAAGGTTTATTAATGTCAGCTTAACCAAGTACATAGAATGGCTAATGGAGTAAATAATGGTCTACTAAGTCCATTAGAGCTGTCACATCAAAGCTGCAGTGGCCAACCAATGAAGGCTATAGCAGTCTAAGTGGTAAGAAGCCAACAGAGTGTAATTCATTCACTCCCCAAACTGCAAATGGACATACAAACCCTGTTTCCATTCAGAATACTCTCAGCTAGAGAAGCTACTGGCAATTGAACCCTTGCTGTTGGTAGTGAATACTATGACCTAGGCACCTTTCTGAGGAACTTATGGTCCTGTTCACCTCTCTGTTCCTGGCTTGGAGTGGAGCGAAGGGTTTCCCTGGGATGATATCAGTGTTTTTCATGCTAAAGCTGGACTTTAGGGTTGGTTGAAGCCTTACCCAGTTTGCCTCAGGCAGGATAGCCAAAGTTTGAGGATCTCGTTCATACGCCTGTATTCGCAGTCCCCTTTCCCTCCAGCAGTGTGTGGCTGCGTAGTCGGAGCCCTGGCCTGCAGTCACTGCCTGTCACTGTCCGACGCTATGCAGAGTCAGGAATGTGGGGTTTTAGTAACAGCCTCGATGACTTCTAAAGTGCTTTTCATTCATCAAACTCAAAGAACCATACAGAAGTAAAGAAATTATTGCTATCCCTGGTTTGAAAACAGAAACATAGGTGAAAGGAGAGCGTGGTTCTGCAAATGCCAGGGGTGCCTCTCCGGGCAGCTGTTTTGGACTCTGCAGTCATCATATCATAGCTAGAGAAACTGGACTGTTGAATCTCTGAAGGGGATAGGAAGGCTGGTTATAAAATGCGAGCAAGTTTGCCAGATACAAATACCTTCGTTATCAGCACTGATTAGAAAGGAACTACAGTGCAGACTGAACTTCATGACAATTTAATAGCTCATTAAAATATGTTATTAAAAAATTAAACTACTGAAACTCCACTGGAAACTGATTTGATTGATTGAATATTTTTCTTTGAACGTTTTAGTAAATATTGATGCTTAGTGAGCTAAGTACTGTATGACTGCTGATTTTTACAGATAGCATGCAAGTATGGGCTTTCATTTTTATGTTGCAAAAATTATGTCTGTTTTAATACTGATATAATTATTTTATGGGTAATTGAATTTAGTATTCTACTGGCTTAATTTAACCAGTGGCAGGCAATAAAAAGTGTCAAATTTTAATTGTGAAAAATGTAGACCTGCTCAAGGCACCTATTCTGTTGGTGTTTCTTGCCACTAGCCGTGTTCCCTACCCGCAGCCTCCTCATTTTTGCTCCAGCTAAACAGAAATCCCACATTGCCTTTTTTTCATTCCCCTAAAGCTAAATGCACACATCAGCAATGGGATTAGGACCCCAAGGACTGGGTCTTGCTGCAGTACAGGGAAAGTTAGTAGCTCCTCCCTGCAGTTCTGCTGTTCAAAAGCAGCACTTCTGTCGTGTAAATTGCAGCGCCAGGACATCTCTTTATGACGGACCCATGAAACTCATCGGGGAGGTTTATGCTGTGTGCTCCTTCTCTGGGGAGAAGGGATCTGTAAGCCAGCAGCCTCCCCCTCCGCAGGCTGGGAGGACAGTGAAGCAGCACACTGTAAAACTGGTGCTTCGCTCTCTGCTTCCTCTCCCGGAGCTCTGGAAGGTGCTGGGTCTCTCCACACAGGGAAAAAATGGTGGGAAGAGACAACAGCGGAGTCACATATAAGCCCCTGGTTGATGCCCTTCCAGACCTAACAGAGTTAAAGATGCTCAGTATTGCCGGGGGGGATCCCCACTCTTGGCAGCTGTTTCCTTCTGTCTGACAGCTGAATGAGGGGTGACGCCAAAAAAAACCCCTTTGGGGTTTGCTTCTTTGGGGAACGTGACTAGCTCCATTTCAAAACTCTCTTTGGTGAGCCATAAAGAACGTGAACATGCTTAGGCTCACAGCTCCTCTTGGCTCTCCTTTGCTGGCTGCATATCCACATCTGCTCACCCTCTCTGCAGTTTCAATTTCACCCTTTCTGCTTCTGTTACTGGGAAACAGCATCTTTCCAGCCTTTCAGAAGAGCGATGGGTTCGCTGGCCAGCAGCAGAGCACTGGAACCACTTGCAAAATGTCCTGTTAACCCCGTGACTGCAGCTAGGCAAACGGAACAGAAGAGGAATCCTTGTTCATCAAGTCTCAGCTGCCCCAAGACCTAATTTAGACAAGAAATCACTCTCAACACCGTAAGTTAGAGAATGATCTTGTAGGATAGAATGATTTTTTACTGTTTTTAAGCCAACCTAGAGGGAACGAATCCTTCTCCCTTATCAGTGTGAAAAGCCAGTGAGTCAGTTAAAGCTAGGATGTGAGGTCTGCAATACGTATGAATAAAACAAGCAAGCTGCCTCTTCAGGATTAATAAAGGCACTTTTTCTTATAAAAAGCAACAAGACAATTTAAACAGAGGCTAAAGCATGGACAGCTTTGAACAGCTTTGATGAAGATAATTAAGGTTGTATTTCTTAGAGGTGGAAGATCAATAAAAATGACCTGTGCATTTACTGAGTGGAGTCTCAGTTGAGCGCATGCCAAAGGGAGAATTGCACATGAAATGGTAGAAATTTATGGTACAGTGTTTGCACTTGCTAATTCATCTTTTTTTTTTTACAGAGACGGAAGCCAAATCTGTCTGTAAAAATGGAAGGGTTTTTTCCCCTTTAATATAGTTGTTTCCCTTACTCTCGATTCAGCAGTTAGGAGCAAGAGCCCTAGGTACAGCAAGAGTAGCAGATAGTTTGGCTTCTCTGTTGTGGTCAGCAGTCAGAGCATGTTGGCAAATTTCCTCTATTAATATGTGCCACTGAAACTCTCCTGCACTTGTTCAGGCTGCTTCAAAACCATGTTTTATTCTGAACAAGAGGGAAAGTGCCCTTCAGTGAATGCAATATGAGAACAAACCCTGACTTTTATGGGTCAAATATTGCCATTTTATTCATGCTGCTGCCCTCAATGGGATGACTCATCCAGATACAGTGAGAAAAATCTGACCCTGGGTAGCTGGCACTAAGGGCAAAGCTATTTCGAGGATCTCCTTGTGGAGATTTTCTTTCCGTGACATTCAGCTCCGAGCTTCCCTGTGGATGGCACAGGAGGTGGGCAGAACACCCAAACTGCCTGGCTCGTCTCGACGCGGGGGTCAACCCCCTGCCTTGGCTCACTGAAGCTGCCCTTGGCATGCTGGTTTCCTGCAGTGGAGAGGGCTCCCCGGCTGTTGTTGCACTTGGGCCCCTGGCGATGCGCGGAGGAGGTCTGCGGCAGCAGGAGCCCTGTTTCCCTGCACATGAACCTCCCATCCTATAAAAATACCAAGACAATTTTCACTAACTTGGGCTCCAGGGATTTTTTTCTCCCAGTGCCTGCTGATCTATGCACGAGGAAACATGGCATTAGTCCAGGTTCACTGTTTCTGGTTAGCTCCGATGGGGACGCAGTAATGGCAAAAGGGGCAGCGTGCTGTGATCTCAGTAAGGGGAAGATGCTTAAAAATGTTTCCAGTTCTGGGCTCTACCCGTGAAGTTCTCCACACTCTGGCCTGATCTCGCAGCTCAATTTAAGCAGCCTTCTTAAACCCAGTCCAACAAAGCACAGATTTGCTGTTAAACATACCCTTCGCTAAACATACCTTAAGTCAAAGTAATTAACGCTGCAAAGAAAATGAATAAAACTAAATAAATCACGAACAGCTAAAACAGTGTCTAATGCTGTTCAAAAGCAGCTTTTTGGCACTCTCTTCATTGCTGCAGTAATGCCAGCTCGTGTGGGTAAACCTAAACAAAAGGTCAAAGATGTTGCATTTGGAGATATGGTTTCACTTGCTCTTTCCGTTGTAGTGGGTGCTGCATGCACAAAGCTCTGTTGCCACATGCAGAGCTGAGCCCTCCGGTTAGATGAGAATCAGAAGAAAGTATTAAAAAGTATAAAAAAAAAAAAGCCATAAACCTATCAGGAACGGAATAAATCAGAAACTGCAGAAGTAATTTTTTAAAAAATTCCATTATGATTGAAATGGCTTACAGCACTTGACATTTAAAGTTTGACTCTATATGGCAAAAGATAAATCTTACAGCTTTTGTTTTTTGATGGTTTTGTGCTGGCAAAAATCAGACCCTCTGTAGCCTAATTAGATATGATCAAGATAAGATGCCCTCTTTGCACAGAGCCTTTCTTTTGATGGGAGTTTACCTCCATGGCAATTCAGCAGCTGAACTGCTTGGAGGATTTGTGTCCCAGACTCACCAAACCCGCAGATTTTTGTTGCTTAGGACATGTTAAAGAGAGAAGAGCTGTTACAAATCCCAGTAAGTTGCTCTGTCACTTGATAGAGGATCTTCTACACAAATTCATGCTGCCTTCGTGACCACTGCTAGTGCTAGACCTCTGGAGCATTGCATGGGCACAGGGGAGCTGGGCTCGCCTGCTTTTGGTGGGCACACATTCTGGGGGAAAAGAAGGGGTGGATAAAAGCCATACAGGTGCTTTACACTATTTGCAGTCACTTTCACATCCTGGGGTTGGAGAGAGAAGCTGGGGCGTGCTTCATTCTTTGCCTGCCGTTGTGCATCTGATTTTCAGTCTCTTTGTATCTTCCCCGCAAGATACTAGTTTATTTGTGGTTAGTGGGGAAAATCCAGCATGCTGATTAGAATCTCCGGTGCTCAGGAGGTATTTGACTGAAAAAAAAGACACCTAATATCTCACTGTCAGAAATTGTTTGCTTTTCCCTACTGCTTAATCAGAGCATAGTATGTGAAGGTATTAAGCAAAACTCTCTTCCCCGCAGCTTTAAAATAGATCTCTCTTCTTGCAAAGAGCATAAACTCTGAACAATTCGCTAAGTCCCAAATAATGCCCATAAAGAATGATATCTTTTTTATTGACACTAATTATAGATACGTCATGCCCTTCATTTTACTTTGGGTGCCTGCAGCAGCCTTAATAAACCTGTGATTTCATCTGAGCGATATCGTAGGGGAAAGCAGGCCATTGTAATCCTGGCTGAGTGGCTGCACCAGGGAATTGTGTCTTTCTGTGGAAGCAACGTCATTGCACCAGCCCCTGAAACAGAGTCACCTCTGATCAGGGAAGAAAGCACCCATATGGGCAATCGAAGACAGCATAATAGTGGAGACAGGAGCACTGGGAGAAGGACATTCGGACAAAGTTCTGCCCTTTCAGGACATGCTGGGAGATCTTTCATCTCGCTGCAAGGCAGCTAGGTTCCTGGTTCTTTGGATCTTCTTTCAAAGACCGCTCAGCCTACCAGCTGCAATGAATTCAGTGGGTGCTACTGAGAGATGAAAGGGAGAATTTTTTCCTTCAAGGCTTCAAACTCATGGGGCTAGGGAGTCAATGTCTAGTGTTTGGCCTGCAAAGTCATTTCTTTTTCTTAGGAGAAAAGCTTGGTCTTCGTTAAAAAAAAAAAAAAAAAAAAAAA
>Ga0065711_1000656_pt1 | contig 58553 bp, 42 predicted proteins | sample Hoacrofraction12_FD_59098 | JGI IMG/M metagenome (GOLD analysis project Ga0065711, IMG submission 59098) | Hoatzin crop microbial communities from Cojedes, Venezuela - Epithelial fraction 12 v2 (version 2) | ecosystem: Host-associated > Birds > Digestive system > Esophagus > Crop | place... | reverse complement strand
AACATTCAAGACCAGGTTGGACAGGGCTCTGAGCAACCTGATCTAGTTAGCGGTGTCCCTGCTCGCTGTGGGGGGGTTGGACTAGATGACCTCTAGGGGTCCCTTCCAACCCAAAACTTTCTATGATTCTGTGATTTTAAAACTACCTAAAAAGACAGCGCTGTTTTAGGTAAACACTACCTGCTTCTATAATGAGGTAGATACAACAAGAAATGTCAAATCCTTACAGTATACCTGCAAGATATAAATAGATTGTTTTGTGGTAATTCTGCCATTTATGATTTTAAGAACTAACTCCTTTTAGGAATTATGCAAAACTCTTAATGACACTCTATACTTCATATGGAATAGTAAAAATATTTTCTTTTTGTAAGTGTCTTTCATTACAGTTTCATAGCTGGAAACAAGATGTTTCTCTGAATGTGCTGATGCTCCACAAAACACTGTCTGGAAAACTGAAAAACATCATATTTTAGTACAAGCAACATGAATTTATTTTTTGTTTGATTACACAAGGAACGAATCAAGAATGTGGAAAGTAACCAAAACTTTTTTTTTTTTTAGTGCTTGCATTTCATATTGATTTGTTAGCTGCTGTTTTGCAAGCTACAAGATCTGATAAAATAGTATTAAATATAATTGTTAAAGATATAAGTCAACACTGGTGACTGACAGGCCTCTGCCAGAAATCCCATTGTTTAGAAACCTATTAACAGCCTCCTCTGAAGAAACACAAACCAGTCTGATCAGATCTAGGAGCCCAAGTCAAAACTTCAGAGGTCTCTTAAGTTTCAAGACACAAAAGAACATCTAAAATTAATAAAAAAGCAGTTTGGATTCTGAAGCCTCAGTTTAGTGACTGGAGCATTCGGACAAGGAACAAAAGCAACTGCAGGTAGTCGTTTCTCCAGTGCTTAGGAGAAATGCCCCTGTTAATTACTCACTTTAGCTAACAAGCAGACATTTAGTTAGGTAAGATAATGTATTTTTAGACTTTGGTTAATTTTTAATCCTGATCTTTCTGCTTGTGATAATTCTATGGATGGACAAACACATTTCAGATCTACCAGTTTTCTTCTGACACTGCCTTTACTACAAGCTCAGTTTCTGAAGCTGATTCTGGAGGATGGCCCAAAAACTGCTGGGGGCTTCAGCAGAAGTAATGTGATTAGTAAACAGAAGATGCCTTAAACCAACTATTCAGTCAGAAGCGTAATGAATGAAGTGATTCTGCTCAAAGGAACATAAGCAAAAGTACTGTCATTTCCAAGACAACCTCACAGAGAAACAGAGATCAAGACCATCAACAATGCTCACACCTGAACCATGAAACAACTGCCTTGCAAATTAAAGTAAGTTCAATATGCACACACACAAAAACTATGTGAGCCAATCATGCACAACCAACGTAACAAAGCTGTGACTTACAGAATTTTGTTTTAAAGATCCTCAATACTTTTGCAGTTTCCATCGGGCCAAGGAAGAGCACACGACAAAGACTGAATGTTATTTGTCCTTCAAGAGTCATCACACGCTATTCTTGATAAATTAACTTACTATAATTTCACCTGAGAAAAACTGACTTGACATTTAATGAACCGCATTTTCTAGAAATACATTTCCTGCCAACGACTGGTACAACAGGTGCTGACACAAACAAGAGCTGCAAAGTAAGACTAGCTTGATAATCACAGTACTGCATCTTACCTCATTGAAATCTCCAACCCTTGGAATGTGATTTTTCCTACTTTTGCCAAGGACAGCTCCAGAATTAGAAATGACCACTGCAGCATTCCACAAAGTTCTCCCGTGTATTTCATCTCGCTCCAGGATTGGGGATATCACAACCATATTGTATTTCTTTGCAAGCTATACAAATGAACACAATTCTTCTATTATATACAAGCCTGTAGTAATTATTTTCTATTTTAACTGTAAATGTTAAATAACATGAGTGGGAAATACAGCAACTCCTGACTGCCAGTTTACTAACATATCGTCTTTTACTTCAAACCACTTCTCCTTCTTTTATTTCTCCAAACTTCCATTGTGTCACTAATTCCATAGTGAGAAGCAACACACATTTGCTCTCCATCAGACTAAAGATACTGTGCTGTCTACAAAAGCTTAGTAGGTCAGTGCCTGGGCAAATCTGGTATCAAAATAATCTTGTTGTTTCAATCACTCGTAAAAGAAAATAACTGAAATTCCTTATTAAAAAGCTGACAGAAAACAAAAATAAAGTCTGCTACTCTTGCAATCAACAGTCTCTGGAAAAATAAGAGCCAGACAATAACAAATCTCCTTGGATTCATAAAAAGCCCCCTACTTTTTTTTTTATTTCACAAGATGCAAAAGATTTGTGTGAAAGCGTTCCCTGTTCAGAAAAGGCTAGCTGTTCTTCTCTTCACACCTTCATACAAACATTATTTAATGCTCAAGTGTTCTAGACAAGAAACACCTTTTAAAAATGGAAGTTAAAAATATTTGCATGAAGAATTGTTCCTCCCTCATAAAATTCAGGAATAGTTAAATGGGCAGTTTCATATGCCTTCCACAGCACAAGGCAGTCTATAAATGCAACATAGTTTTAAAAAGAAATACTGAGCACAGTTGTTGTTGTCCATTTCTACTTTACTCAATATCATAATATTTGTCAAACAAGGTGAAAATTTCATTTTTATTATTTCAGTTTTCTCAGTAGTACAAGACCAGTAAATAAAGAAATCCATGCTAATCAGTGGCAGTTATTGGCTGGGATTGGAGGCTGGATGTGGGGGTTTTTTTGCTTGATTGGTTTTTTACCTCTTGACAGAATTTTGTTGTTGGCCCATCCTCTGCTGACTCAGCAAATTCAGTCCAAGGAAGCTTCTCTCTTGTACAAAAAGCAAAGGGCATGGCTGGAAAACACCAGTGCAAGACAAAATTTACAAGAACATTCACATTACTCAAGAAACACACACTGATACATGAACACAGACAAAAAAATTAAACACTTCAGAATGATTCAACTACCAGCCTTACAAGACATACTTCTACTACAGTATGCTTGTTAAAATGGAAGGAACTCGACTTCTGACAACCTAGCAGGAATCACAGAAAATACTCACTCCAAGCCTCCTGGAAACAAACTATGTTGACCCCACATATTGCAGCTACTTCCACAATCTCCTCAATCCGTCTGTGCAGTGCAGCCACCTGATTGCGAGAAGTGTCACACTATAAAAAAAGCTGTATGTTCTAACTCATTTGCATATTAATAGTCTGGTTTTACAAGCTTTGTTCGCATTAAATTTATTTTGTTCTATACTTAGTCCCACTGCTTTCAGGAGGAATAACTCAAGGAGTTATCATTCCTGAGCACTGATAACAGAAGGAGTTAGATACAGATTTTTAAAAGCATTTAGATGCTGAAAATAGAGAAACCAATCCAATGGAATTCTAATTCCATAGTTACCACACGTAAATATATGCTAACTCATTGCTGACTGACTTGCAAATTGCCAAAACTCTTGAGAGAAACAGCAAAAATTACTAATTTAGCTGCTCATCGTAAACAACTTACAGAACAAGGTTACATAAACATGAATTCAAAGTCAAGTACTCAGAATCTTAAAATACGAGGTAAGGACAGTCCATTCCCTTGGTTATCTGCGAATCCTGCTCACACATGTGGATCTTGGACACTCTCTAAAAGTTATTAACTCCAAACTATTTTCTAAATCCCTCTGTTCAAAGAGCTAAGTAGATTATTACCAAGAAAAAAAATCAAAGCATTTATTAATTAGTAAAAAAACCCACTGTTTCAAAGCAGTTTTTTCTTGAGTACTCTACTTAAAGATAAGAATAGGTGTAGCTCTTTGCATCGATACTTTCAGGTGTTAATTACAAAAAAAAGAGACACAAGACAAGTCAACAGTAACCTATGAAGTCAACAACTGTACACTGATTTACGGAAATAGTTAACTAGTTATTTATAAGGTGAAATCATTAATATAACTGGTAGTCTTTTTAACAGATGCTACAAAGAATCCACAAACTTGATTCATATACTGAATTAATTATTTACATCTGTGACAGGTAACTTTTCCAAAACAAATTACCTCAGAAATGTTCTGTCCCTTCACTGTACAAAACTACTACTTCAAGAGATTTTATAAATGTGGTATTTTCTTTCACTTTTTTTAAAGCTACTTTTAGGAGGCTATTTCTATATATGTCACCCCAGTGCTTTTGTGTCTAAGACGTCAGGAGATGACAGTCACCTTGTAATAAGATCTGGTTTACTGCTGTACAAAGAATAACAAACACAACTTTATTAATCTGCATTTACTCCAATGGATTTTTCTGTAATGGAACATTTCTCAATTAAAACAAGAACTGCACCTGTGGTTTCCACAGATTGCCATCTTTTTTGATTTTGGGTAAACGATTTTGTTTCATTTTAAAGGTAAAGGATTTTCACTTACAAAATCAGTGACTAAATATTTAGCTTTGGAAAGACTGCAAACAGTTTGGGCAATTCACTAGGTAAACACAACAGGAGATGTTTCTGAAAAACAGTAAAACTGAATGTGGCATTTGAATTTCTTATAGTATGCTGTATTAAGATAGTTATAGGTCCTATATTGCCAGACAATCAACAGACATTTAATGATGGAGTTTCTACCCTCAACAACTGAAGTGTGTTATTTCTCAGTGCAGTAGGAGTTACACACAAATGGCCCGGATCCCAGTTTGTGTACCTGGACTGCCACGGCTGTGTCTGTGGGAAGTGGAATTTTGTTTTGCACCAGTCCTACTCGAACAATACGTGGCCTTCTCAATTGCTCTGGAGCAGCGTCAAATCCATAGCCCTGCAGCTCAAACTCTCTTTCCTGAGCTGCTGATAGAGCAGCAGCTGGCAAATTAAGTTTTCTGGATTGAACAGGAAACAAAGAACTTTCAAGATGAAACGTTCTCCTTTGCTGCTCTGAACACAATGGATCAAAAGGATCACAAATATCGTCTACCCCTGCTAAGACACCCAATCTGCCATGCCCCTACACTCAACTATCAGCCAAGGGAACAGCCAGACAGCAGCCAGGTCACGTGCAAATCTCACTGCTTTCCTCCATGGCAGCCAACTCCCAGTGTCCTCCTCTATAATTGTGATTTCCAGACACTATTACCTTGCTACAGAAATCAAGGAGCACACACGTACAAACTTTCATTTGCCACAAGCAGATTATAAACACTTCTCCCCCCAACGAATTTTTCCTCATGTTAGACCCCCACTTTTCCACCTCCCTCACCCCGAAGCCACGACCTCCCCATCCCCCCCTCAAAACTATCCCTCTCAGGTCCTTCATCCCAGCCAGCCACCTCCTCACCCGTCCTCTCTACCGCCCTGCCTCCCAAACTTGGATTACCTCCAAACTACCCCAGATATCTCACCACAGCCTAACCTCACCGCAGGACCACAAGCGCCACAGGACCTAGCCTTCTTCATTCCGCTCAGCCCACCCCTGCGCCCCCGTCCTCAGACTGACTCCTTCCCCCTTACTGCCGGGCTGGGCAGCCCCGCGGAGACAGAGGGGGAGGCTGGAGAGGGGACGGGACGCGACCCCCGCCCGCGGGGAGAGCGAGGCGAGCCCATCCTGGCAGCGCACCTGGTCTCCCCCCCGTAGAGGATCCGTTTCACCTCGGCCAGGTCCTCGGGCGGGATGTGCTGCTCCAAGCACGACTCCACCGACTCCAGGCCTCCCGCCATGGCGGAGCGGGACAGGCCGAGGCGCGGAGGACGGCCGGGCACGCGCGGACCGCTAGGCACACGCTGACCGTTAGGCACGCGCGCGCCCCCGCGCACTTTGCCGCCGGGCGGCCGCCGCCGGGACACGCCCCTTTCTCTTCAGAGGGGTTTTGGCGGGCGCGGCGGAGCTGCGAAGGGTTCTCTGCCACGGCAGCCGAGACGTGGAGGGGCGCGGGTCGGAGCCCCGGAGGCGCAGGCGGCAGCAGTAGGGCCGGTCCCCTCTGGTTGGCGCGGGGCTGGGTGGGATGTGTGCCCTGTGCGCTGGTGGCGAACCCTGAGGTGCCCCGAAGGGTTAAAGGGGCATGGATGTGGGCATTGCCGGCTACTTGCCAGCTTCAGAAATACCTAATCTAAAAGCCGAACATCTTCAGGAGCTTTTTATAACGATACCATTCAACGAAAAGGCTTAGAAATAGGAAAGAGATCATAAGATAGCGATGTTTTTCACAGATAAATGCAGGTCCATTTTAGTTGCAGTAAGACTCTATAAACAGGAGTAATAATAATCCCAGTAATAAGAAATAATTTTGTCTTTAACATGGATTTGAGGCCCAATATAATTGGAAATTCATCCCAAAACCAAAGTTCATGTCAGAAAAAGGATCAAACAAACTAAGGCTTTGATCTGGGACAAAAAAAAAGTGCATCTGCAGAAAGGATTATTTCTTCTGCAGGTATGAAATGGACACCCTATTTAAATCAGTTATTCCCACTGAACTATTGGCTATGCCTTCTGCTTCAAAATGCGACTGAAATTCACAACAGGGTAACTGGTTTTCTCATTCAAATGGAGCACTAAGTCCAGGGATGGCTACAGATTTCTAAATATATCACAACCAATTTGAAGCACTGCTTTGTGTATCTTCTGGAGGATGTAATGACATTCAGCACTTAGCGTCTGCAGTTGTTAGGTATTTTGAGTTCAATATTAAGCCTTTTAGGCTAAATAAAAAAAAGAATGTCAGGGAGAGAGTGACTAATATTTAACTTTAAACAGAAAGTGTCCAGGCATAGTCTGGTTTCATCAGGGCATTTTGAGATTTGTGATTCTTTTGCTCTAATCCACCCTTTTAAACCCCAAAAGTTGCAGCGATGCTCTGCATGCCAAGTGCACCAGGGCAGATGCGCTATTCTGCTGCTTTGTTAGGGGCAGGAACCCTTTGGAGTAACTGCTAAAGAGCAGGCTCACTCCTTTAGACAGCAGTTGGGAAAATCCTTTAATCTTTGGGGGAATTTTCAAGATAAGTGAAAAGTAGGGATGATAGTATGTTATAAAGCAAAAAATGGTGAATATGAAGGAGAAGAAAAAAACTCCCATCATTTAAAAAGCAGGAACTTTTCTAAAAAGTCTGGATAGCTAGTACATTTTGTAAGTGTTTGCCCTGTACTCATCAGTGTAGCATCTCCCTGTTCATGACCAAGGGCCTAAAAACCTATTCTTAGGAATTATTTTTCTTTCCCAAACCTATTTCTGAAGGGCACTCGTAAGCTGTGACTGATGCTTACATGGTATTTTTCATCTGATGATCCTAATTTGCTGTAATGGCCAATTTTAATGGTTCGTATCAGTAACGTTTTGTTCCGTTCGTGGCTGGCAGCTCTTTAAACATTGCAGAATGGGAGATCAATGCAAAAATCAGCTGACAATACAGGAGGGAAATCAGAAGACCAAGTGAGTTCATTTCCATATCAGCATACTCAGGATGTCAACAGATAATGCATTTCTGGAGGATTTGTAGAAACAAACAGAAGGGCCTGGGATTCTCTGGGAACTGCTCAAGTGCTTTTCTGCCTGGACTGCAAATTAAAGGGAAAAACAGCAGGTCTATTTTGTATCCAGCTCCTGAAGAAGGTCACATAACTGAACTTTTCTCTTCAAGCTTCTATTCTTAGTGTGAACTTTCACTGACTTCTCTATTGGTGCCTTGTTTGTTTGTAATTTAGTAAATTGTACTCCGTGTAGGAAATGGTCTTCATGGCAATAAAACTGAAGCCCCTGAAAATAATACCCAGGAACAGTCGAGACCTGAAAAAACAGTACATTTCCTGCGCACCGTATCAACCATCCTGCAACAATGCAGTGAGGTCCAGACTGCGTGAACAGGAAATGACAAGCCTAGAATTACTAATAACGATGAAAGGGGATCAGGCTATTCCATAGGGACTACACATATATAAAGGTATAACTCTAGCCAACACAATAAACCTTCAAAGCACGAAATGTTAATATTGAGCAGGAAAGTAACCTAATAAAGGAAGATGCCTTCCATATCCCAGACAAAGCATATTAGAGAGCTTGGATTTAAGTCTGAATGTTCCCCCTCAGTCACGGCAATTATCTGATAAGTATGATGCTCAAATCCAGATCCCAGTTCTGGTTTTGACTTCTTCAAACCTCTGTATTTAAATTTCTTCCCAGTTCTGCATTACCTGGACCAAGTAATTACTTTGGGAAACAGCTAAACACTTTGGTATGAACCCAGGCTGTAATAACTGGTTTAGAGGAAAATAAGTATTTTACGGAACAAAAGTTCTTTAAAAACAGTTCTGAAGTGTGCATGCTTTTCATCTCTATTGCCCTCAGTCAGGGTGGTCCAGAAAGTCAGATATAAAAGTCAGGACCACACAGTGTAATCTGTACAGAAAGGAGTCCTTGTATGCTTCGGTGTTGAAACCCTGTGTTGCACAGATACCATCTCAGAGCTAAAACTGGGTTTTGATAATACTGGTCCACACACTCTGTGCTGCAAGACTGTTCCCAAGAGTTCCTGTAAAACCCCACAATAGCACCCCGGCATTAGTCAGAAGCACCCTGGAGATTGAATTTAAGAGCCAACTATCTAGAGTTCAGGCTAAAACTGGGAAAGACCGAAGAAAAGATTTAAACAAACAAACAAAATCTTTCCACTGTAGCTCAAGATAGGAGCAAAGGCTGAACAGCATCATGTATCAGAGCTAGTAGGCGGGATTGTAGGCAGAATTTCTGTCTTTCCTTCCTAAATTAGTAGCATGCACATACACTCCCTCTGAAACACCCAGCTTCTTACAAACCCTGCTACTGTCATGCGAATTATGTTTCCAGACATTTTCTTCTCCCGTCATTCCTTGAAACTGGTCACACAGAGTTCCCCAGAGCAGCTAAATAAATGAACGACTTGTGTGCCTAATGCAGTAACTGCCTCAGATTGCCCACAGGGTCATGCTGCTTATTATTAACACCTATCAAGGGATCTAGGTGGACATGGACCCAGATATGTCCTGCAAGGCCATATGATACTCTAGGCTTGCTTTCTAGAGGCTGCAACACCCTTTAAAATGACCTTGTACACTGTTCTTTTCCAGTGGCCACAAAATAAAAGACTTAATTGTACCGCAAAATAGATCACTGAAATAGATCTTTACATTGCTTCACCTCAGATGCAGATTCCCTTGTTTCACGCGGAGATATAAAGCAATTACCTTGGAACACACCTAATTCAAAACATTTCAAGCGTAAGAGACAGGCAGTGAAAGGTAATTAGCATAATAAAAGTTGTAAGAGAGGAGACAGGTCTAAAGTATAGGGGGAAGATAAACCAGTACCTTCATGCCACTTAATATATTGCACAAAGAAGCAAGACAGTTGGTTAACTTCCCTTCTGTCCTGCTTTGGTTTATACATGGAGACAAACAAGCTTTTAGGGTGCTGTGATATAGGAAAACCAACATTCTCTCTTTTAAAGTCACTTCTTTGTACTATGACCTCTTGCTAATAACACTTAACTTTGGTGGGCTTTGGGTTTGGGTGTGGGGTTTTTTTGCCTTTACATTGATTACAGACAAAGACCTCTTCTCCTAATTCTACTTAAATCTTTATAAGTACTCTTACCAGTTTTAGAAATGGGTCTGTACATAAACTTAAGCCAAAGCAAAGCTGAGCATTTTGATACGGATGGAAAACTCTGGTTTGCATTTAGATTCCCTGCCTTTCCCATGGACTCTGCAAAAGCCACAGGTACAATCACCTACAGAGCTGGAGAGCCAAATTCTAAACCTCATCCAGTTGGCTTTGTGTCATCTGCTTTTGGCTTCCTGCTGTTCTGAAGGCTGGGTGAGGGGAAGTGGCTGAAAACTGCGGAAGTTTGTTGTTGACAATACGTTTTGTCTGCTCTCAGGCATGCCTGAGACCAAAGCAGACCCTAACTAGCCCCAGGTCTGGGGAGTGAAATGTTTCCAGTCACCTTCCCCTCCCTCCTCGCCTCCTTCCTTCCCACAGGAGAAGCCCAGCTCACAGTTTTCAAAGAGTTAACGTACCTGTGGAAGAGTCCTTCTGTTGTTAGTGCTATTGTCTTTCTAGCTATAAAAAAATCCTCCTTGCTTGCTTTGACTAAATCACACCTGCAAATATATCTTTAAACCAGAAGAGATTCACAAATGGACCACTTCTGTCAATTAAAAACTTCATACTTCCCTGGAATATGGCTGTCTCCGTGGTGCACAGGAAGTGCATTAAAGAAATAATAGACACTCATAAAACACATTTAATGATCTAACATTTAAGAGCAGCATTCTTGTTCATTAGTGTAACTTTCTGCTAAATTACCACCAACAAGATTGCTCATGGGCTCAAAAGGTCAGTGTTATTTTTGCTGTCGAAATCATGGAGTCTGGGAAACAACTGTGTGTAAATTGCTGATAAACTGGAACAAAGACAGAAGAGAAAAACACTGAACATATAAGAATGCAAGTAAACCAGCAGGAAAGGAGGGGAGGGGAAGAATCTCACGGACAGTTTATTAAAAGAACAAAAGAATAAAATCTGGCGCATTTGTTTTCCACGGGTTCAGGAAGCCTGGTCTTTAAGCACCTACTATAAATAGTGTTCTAATCCTTCATCAAAGCGGGTAATAGTCTGTACCAAAATGAATGAATTTTAGGTGTAATCTGGGAAGAGGAAGATATCCCTTCCCTCATAGCAGGAGAAAGATCTATTGTTTCAATCTTTGCAGAAATTAGATATTTCAAAGTGTAAGAGCTGATATTTCAAAGTATACGAGCTGGAGAGATGAGGCAGAGTCTGGAACATCGTGTTTCTCTACTGCCAGATTCCTGGCAAGAATATTGTTAGAGAATGGAATTAGCAGGCATCTAATTTAAGATTGAGTAATCTGGTTTTGAGAAAGATGGTCTTGACTTTACCGCGGGGCTGACCTGCAAATCCTCAAGGAGTTCCCTTCTGAGTGGAGGCTCTATGTGAATTCTGTAAACTTTGAAAAAGCATTTGATAGGGTTGTAAGGGATATCTTATAGAAAGTAATGGGAACTTATCTGAAATTCTAAAAAGGACAACTTTCGGTCATTTAGCCCTCTGTGAAGGATTTGAGTGTAAAGTAATCTCAAAAAACTAACTCAGAGCCATCCAAGTTAAAAACAAATACAGAATACAGGAGCCTTACATTGCCCTTAAGGGGAAAAAAAAAAAAAAAGAAAATAAAAAATCACTGAAAAATTATTTTATGCAAAAAATTGTAAAGTGTTTCAGGCGAGCTTATTAGATGGCCCAAACCCCATTATTTTATAGGTGGGACTGCTGTGGCTAACAGCTGGGCCAGTAACAAAGCAGCATTAACTGACTCAGTGCAACACTCCGGCTCTCAGTTGTATGGGTTTGACGTTACTCAAAGCAACAAGGAGGTTGAAGAGGTTTGTTTCCTCAGCCTGCCCACTGAACTGAATGCCTAATGGGTAACTTTTAGGGTAGGCACTGAATATTCTTCAGGCAGGTCAAAGCCTGCACACAGCAGTCAATCCCGGGCTACATTAATCTTTATAGTTTCACACTTGGCAGCACAAAAGGAGTAACAACCTCCGCTAACAGTCAACATCTTGCATTTCTGGGAAGGCATTCAAGGTGTGAACCAAAAAATCATAATAAGGCCTGCCCCTCACAGAGGACGAGACCCTTCCTACCACTGGGATTGTTATGGAAAACCTGTTCGATCTCTACATACAGGCACTGTCAAAAAAGGACCTCCAGTGCAGATTGCATGGGCTGGGCCAAAGACAACATATTAAAATACTTCCCCGTTAGTCTCTCACCATAGCTATTCAACCTACGGCTCCCACAGACCAGAGGTAAACAGAGCCGCAGCATGATTTGGGTGGCGGGAAAGGGAAGAAAAAAGGGAGCATCTGTGGGATCACTCTGCTGCAACATGATGTGGGACCACAGTTTTGTGCTGAGAAGTGGGAAGGGGGCTTCAACCCTTCAGCTGGCTTCATCCCATGAGTTGATGGATAATCCCAGACACTCAGGAACCCAGTCTCTCAAGATTTCAGGCATTCAGGGGTTTTATATATGGGGACTTACATTGACACCCAGCCTGGGAACTTCTGCTTCAAAATAATCTGATCTGTTTTAGAATTTGTTTCTGAGTAACATACTCCTGTTCAGAAGGGAGAATGTCCATACAAGGTGCTAACCGGAAGTAATATTTCATTTGAACTGCAGACTCCACTGTAATCCAAATCAGTTGTCCCCTGTAAACAAGCCCTTTATTTCAGAGAAGCAAGAAGGCAACAAAGCATGACATCTTTTAAGGACAGCTCATAGAAGGGACACTGGGAGGCCTCAACGGCACATTTGTGTAGGGAAGGCTAATATCTCTGGCTCACAGCAACATGTGAAACTGGGCAGACGGTTGCAGCTGCACTTGGCAAACAAACAGTAGCAACCTAAGCTTGACACTATAAATGATGGTTATTGAACTAGTGTCTTCATGGAAAGGCTAGATGCTGGCAAAAGGGCATGAGGAAGACAAAACAGAAGTTTAATGAACTTAACAGGAAAGCAAAAACCTCCTAGATAAAAGGAAAAGAGCCATTTCTGAGCCAAGTATTTAAAGGGTTCTCAGACCTTCCCAGGCCAAAGAGTGTGTGTAATGCTGACTTCCTTCCAGCTCTGTCTGTGCCAGAAATAACTCGTCAATGGAGCACAGCTCATTAGTGTACCTTTACCAAAGCCATTCTTGCAAAAGAAAGTGATACGTGCTGCTGACATGCTGCTGGCAAATGAGGAAGAAGGAAGCTGCGTTTATGAAAAGTGTAACACATTCTGCTATCCTTCTGCTTGAGCACATAGGAATGCTTGCTGACTTGTAATGGCACGAGCTAAAGACTTTTAAAGGAGAGACGGAGAGAGTGCACGTCCCGCAGCGACCAAGAGCAGAAGGGGAGGATTGATGAGTCTTTTCTAGATCTTAGGTATCTTCGTCATCTTTCAGAGGCTCATTAGCAGTTTACATCACCGGTACGGTCTTTTGTGTCTTGCTCCTAGCCACAGCAGAATGAACGTGGAGTCATCTGTTATGGTTGTCACACAACATACTGAAATCTGGCCAGCTGGGTTGTACGCACAGAACAGACTTGCTTGTTACCTGAAGACAAAACATGCAACTCATGACCTGAGAGAGGCACTGAAGGAATCATATTATTGGTATGGTTATGCATTTGTCCACCAACTGGCTGTGGTTTGCCTGACGTGCTCCAGTTCTGGATCTGAGCTTTAATTTAGAAAGAAAAGTACATTTCTATCTTTCACATTTTCAAAGAAAATAATTCACATGTGAATGGAGCAGCTGCAACAGTGTCTGCTGAGGTCTGCAGAGAGCCTGAAATCAAAGCTCTGCGAAGAGTAATTACCTTCCACCCAGGCATCTCACTGGGCTCCAAAACTCAAAGACTGGCTTTATGAAGGAAAAAAAAGACAGAAATAAAAAGTACATGTTAACCATTTCATTGCCGGACAGCAGTCTATGGAGACTGAAATTTAAACTAGTTGGACATAGATGAAAAGACAAGGTGGGTTAGAAACACAAAGGCAGCAGAAAGAAGGAAGGGAAGAAATTGTGGAGGACCTACTGGTGGAGATAATTTTCCTGCTGAGCAATAGTTACCATACCAATAATTTCTGAGGAAATGTCTAAGAGCAACTGTAGGAGGGTTTTTTGTTTGGTTTGGGGGATTTTTCTGTTTGTCAACTAGACTCCCTGCTGGACCTTTGGTCCAACCTCACAGTGCAGAGTTCAGTGGGTCCAGAGGAGAAGACAGTCCTAAATTTATAGCCCCAGCTATCATTAAGGATGGAATGTCATCCTTTCCTGGAATGAGTGAGACACTCCTCCCACAGCCAAAGAGAGGGGCTTTTATCTTTTTTCTTTTACACACAAGGCACCCTTCTGCCCCCCCCACTACATCACATGCATATGGCCATTTCCTGAAACATTTCAAATTTGTTTTCCTTAGGTTATTTGTGTCTACAGCCACCAGCTGGTCTGTGTCAAAGCCAATATATTCAACATATTAATCCATTATCCTATTAGGTTGAACATGTCCTTCCTCCCATGAGAGTTGTTAAAATATCAGTCTTACAGAAAACAGACAGCTTTAGTCCCACTGTCACCTCCTTTCTTCTTCCAAGAAACACACTATCCTCAGCGATCATATGGCATATAGCTAACTTTTAGCCTATCTTGATATTTTGTGTTCATACATGCAAGAAATGATACCTGGCCATTTAATACCCAGCTCTCTCACTGAACAAGGCACACACATGTATCAAGTGGCTGGAAAAAAAAGCTCTGAAGGCTTGAAAGAGACAGTGCCTGATGCTTTCTTTTTTTTAGATGACAATTTCCTATATCGTATTGCGACACTCCATAATTTGAAATTATCACTTCTCCACCATCAAGATATCAGTCATATTTCCCGAACTGCTCTCTTGATCTTAAAAAGTCTTGGAAAACATCTCCAATTCAGGTCAATGACATTTAAACTGAGCAAATGGTCACCTTTGGTTTTCCTCTGCAGGCTCCTCATGCCCCTGGGAATGGGAGAGCAGAAATTCCTGGCTGGTTTCCATGACCCCAAGGACTGAACATTCCTTGCTTGAGGAGCCTTCCCAATCCCTGCAGCAACTATGGCTAAGGCAGCTTGTGTCAGCAAAGATTATTCAAAAGATTTTATTTAAAGTTGGTAGGGGTAGAAGGCACTGGGAGAGGAGAGAGACGGAGAGAGAGAAAGCACCACTGATGGGGATGGAGGCAGCCAACACACAAACAAATGAGCCTGCATCAAAGATATGTAGGACCTCTTGGGGGAATACTTAACAAAATCACTGGCAACAGTATGAGAACTAGCTCTTGCTTCTCTCCAAGAAGCAACTCTGGGTGAGAAAGACCCTGACCCTTCTCCTTTTTACACCGCAGAAAGAAATGTTTTCGGAAACAATACATAGCCCCCATTATTTGCATGCCTGGAGATTTCCACTTACCTCACGCCCTACATTTTCACAGGATCTCATAACTAACTAGTGAGGGAACAAACATCCCCAGAGTCGTGTGAACTGGAGGGAAATGTCACACACACTCCCTAGACAGATCATCTGCAAGGCATGGTCTGCTCACAGATGTAAGAAAGAGGAGAGCAGGGAACGAGGGAGCGTGGCAGGGGTGTGTGACGTGTAACTAGGCCATGCAGGGTAAAGAGCTGGGGTAGCACATTGTCCCATAAATCACTAGCCCAGAGCCTCCTCACCAAATCAAATCTCTAACTGATCAGATAGGCTATTCATGGCACTTGGTGACAATAAAGGAGCTTTTCTTTTTCTGTTATCGGGGTAGCAGAAAAAAAGACCCTACTTGGCAAAAGGCAATGCTACAGCACATCTTCCCCCAACACACACTCGATTCGGTCTCCAGAGCAAAAGGGAACCTGCAGAGGCTTCATATCAATGTATAATTACCTTCTTACTCACCTTTTACATCTTCTGTTCCACAACGAGAAGCGGTCACAAGCACATCACTCACAAATACATTGATGCTCAGTTCAGTTCCTCCTGGTCCGGCATAATGACAACCAGCATCAGCTCAGTTCCAGGAACTGAATAAAATAAAATAATATTTAAAAGCCTCCATCAAGCCAGGCTGTGCCTTTGGAAGTCCCTCCAGCACAGCATTCTCAGCCTTCTCCTCCCGCGTTAATCAGAAAAATCAGGGAAGAGCACATACACACCTAACCTACCCATCCACCTTTCCCTCCTCACCCTGACTCAGCAGAGCATTCTCAGGGACGCCAAGCAGAGGTGAAGATGTGTGAGTAGGGTCTGTATGGCTCCTCCAGTCGGCACCAGAATTCACACTTGTCCCAGGAAGACTGTGTTTATTACTGCTCCATCCTCTCCAGCTATAGGGTTTTTATGATCCTATAACACAAGGGTTGCACGTTCTCCCCAGAAAGGTGGGCAGTGGGAGGTGAAAATTAACAGACATGCACCTAAAACATAGAAAGTTAATGAATAAACTGATATTAGGGCAGAATGGTAGGGTTTAATATCAGTAATTGCCATTGAGAGTGGCTGGTGCATCACCTTTTACAGATGACGGCAGAGGGGTTTTTAAAGATGATTAAGCTGAGAAGCAGTCACTGTGAGCAGCAGTTCCCAACAGAGGAGAGCAGCAGTGGTACTGTTATTGTGGGATGGGACAGCTGGGGGAGGCCAGAGCGGCTCTTACATGTGCTGTGGCTCAGACCATACCCAGCCTCTTTTCTAATAGACAGGGGCACCATTCTTCATTTCCTCTCTGGATTGCATTTGTCACCACAACTCCAGATGTTCAGGCTTTGGGAGGGAAGAAGCAATTATACCAAAGGGCTGATCAGCCATCATGTAAAGCTTTGGTCCTGAGGAACTGCAACACTGATGAGATTCACTTGTACCTTGCATTCAGTGTACGAAAATATGGTACACTATCTATCACCCTGCTGGTCCACAATTCTCTGTTCACGTTCTGTGCTAAATTGCATGTTAACTTTTACAGGTCTTCAAAGCTTCCTTCTAACGCAGTGTAATTTTCCACCGTAAGCAACCCTCCTTAGAAACCAATACCAAACTACCTGGGAACCAAAGCTGTAGTTTTCGGCGTGGAAGTTCTCCCCAAGGCTAGAAGCAAAATCTTAGTGGAAGGATTCCTCACTTCTTACAGGTACAAAGAAGCATTCTCTAGTCATGATGAATCAGGAGATCTTGAATTACCAGTCCTAGAAGAATGCTTACTTACAACACAGTGAAGCAGCAGCATAAAAATACCCTCCGATTGACCACAGTTTCAAAACGTTAGTGCCCAGACCCTGGAGCCACAGATTATTGGGCAGAGGCTGGGAGCAGCAATAAGAGTTGCCTGCAAATGCTGTTCATAATGATTGTGCAATTTAACCCAGCTATCATGAAGATGGATGGATGGAGGGATGGATGTGGCATGCACGTGTTGCTGCCTGCACCAAACAATGGCTAAAACTGGGCAAATGGAAAGGTGCCATAGTGCAATTTGCAAGTAATTAGTATGCCCATGGCCTTTCTTCACCTTTCCACCTCCTCATGCATTAGGCAAAATCTTCCTGTCCCAGGCAATAAACCTTCCCAGTTTAGACCTCCGCATCCCATTCTTTCCTCCTGCCTCTGATTTGCCAGTGATTCAGCTTCCCTCACCCACGTATGCTTGGCCTATAAGTATGTTCTCACTTACTTTCATACACTCAAACAAAACTTCTAAAATGACTACCATTTCATCTCTCAGCTGCCTGCTTAAATTGCACAGCTTCCATATGGTCTGGATGAACTCAGACACATGATCAAATCCATGCTTGTTGTTTCTGTTACTCCTTTGTCTTATTTCTATGTCTATTTTTTTTAGACTGTATTCTTTTTTATCTTGTTCAATGTGTCCAGCTGCTAGCAAAGCAAGGGCCAAACTTAACAGCAAAAGAAATATTTGAGAAGCAGAGAGCTCAATTTAACCCACAGAAAATGTCTCTTTGATGGTTCAGCATCAGTCAGACACAGGAAGCACCAAGGTGGCTGTTCTTGGGCCTTGACAGAAAACTGGAACACAGTGTTTTCCACTCATGCTATGGACTGTTCTGCCACATCACCACGCTGCCTGATCCTTGACAAAGAACAGAGGGAAGCATTGAAAACCATCTAATGCTCAGCCTCTTAGGATGACTTACCTTGTTTAACAATAAGCCCTTTGGGTTTATTGAGCCTCTGTGTCTTGTGCATGCTGGGACATGCTAGCAGTTTAACTGAGGTGAAGAAAAATAGCACTTTTATGAGTTGCCAGGCCAGTGAACAGAGCAAGAAAGTCTTGTTGCTCCTGACCAGAGTCGCTCACCCTTCAGGAGCACCTAACTGAAATACCATAACAAAGCATCGATTATGTTACAGCTGAGAAACACAGGAATGTCTTCCTGAGCACAATTCCAAAATGTGGTCTGCATAGAGAGAGTGCTGGGGAAAAAAAAAAAGGAAGCAAGCAAAGGGGAAGACCCTCCAAAAGGAAAAGGAGGCCTCACAAGCCTGTGGTGAGAGGCCATACTGAGCTGCCCAAGGCAAAGAGAAGAGTTGCCACCCAGCTTGCTGCAAGCACTCTGGCAAGGCACTGGCCAGTTCAACTAGTTGGGACGTTTTCAGGATACACCAAAACAAATAAGGACTTGGCTAATACCCTTAATAAGCCCGACATTCAGAGTAATGTGGAAGCACTTTTGCTCTTAAGTTTCTTAATTGCTTTTAAAAATCCTTTGTGGTTGCCCCATTCCCACCTGACTTCTTAGCACCTCCTTAAGGGCTTGATGCCGAGTCAAGCAGTGTCACCTTGGGGAGGAGTGTCCTGGTGAAGACAGTTGAGTCTCCATCATTGTCTCCTTTAAAAGTGGGGAAACCTGCCTGAAGTAAATGACTGGAGAAGTCAGCAGAACAAGCTGCTTTGCAGACCTGAGCTTTCTACCCAAAACTGAGCAGGATTTTGTTTCGTCTGGCCTCCCACAGGATGACACAGCACTAATGTTAATTAATTGTGGTAGACCTCTTGCACGAGTGTTCCCCAGTCTAGTCCCTCCTCTGCTGAATACCAGAACTGCAATGTCCATCCCTTGGTATATCACACTGTGTCCAAACCTGAACTCACGTTCGCACACAGGCTGTGACCACAGTGCCACGGAAGCCAGCAGAGCTACTCACAGGGTGCTGGGAGATGCCCTGCACCTTGCATGTTAACCGCCATAGTTGTACTTTAGATGGGTCCTTCACAGAGTCATCTATAGGCTGAACAGCTTCCAGTGTCATCTCCACCTGCCAAAACATTTCATCTGAGTGGGGAGCGAATTAATTGGGAACCTGAAAGCTCTCAAACAGCAGAGGGAGCTCTCCCTGCTCCCTGTCCTCCAGCTCAAGCACCTGGTCAGAGGTTAACAACGAAAAATAGAAGCAAAAATGACCCTCAGTGGTCATCAGAAAAAAAAAAGACAGGTACAAGCATACACACGCTGCACTTGCAGTACAAACACTGCTGAACTATTACACCAAGTTAGATGCCCAGATCTGGGGCTTAAGAAGGGCTGTGTTTCAGAGCTTGTTTCCCCTCTGTACAGCCTGGCCGCTAACAGCCCACACCAAGCGCATCAGGCACAAACATGGCGATCAAAACATGCATTTAGTCCAGATTCTGGTTTGTATCTAGAGTTTCACTGGGGATGTGAAGATGGAAGCGAGGTCTGGACTGGACTGCTGGAGCCACCAGTTTTTGGTCCCACCTTTCGTGCTGTGCTGCTGGAAATACCCATGCCGGCTCCCTCCCACCTCTGCACTCCGACAGCCTCCAGCTGTGGAATGAGGGTGCGACACTGAGCTGCCCCATGAAGGACGGAGACCTCCTGTGACAGTCACTGGAGATGAGACGGCCATTGTATGAGCTGAATCCCAACAAGTGAGTGGCCGAAACATTTCTGCAAATACAAAAGTCAAGGAGCTAAAGAAAGAAACAGTCAGAGGTGAAATGTCAGGTTTACGCTACTGAAATGCAAGGCAGATGCTTCCGAGTCTGTTTACTGCCACATCATGGGTGGCTTGTTGTCTGCAGTTCTGACAAGCCAGGGTTTCTAGACCTGTACGGAAAACTCCAAGTCCCCAGGCTCCAGAAGTTACCTTTTCCCCATCACGTGCTTCCCAAGTTAGAGGGACAGCAATTGCCTCTACTTTGCAATCCAGCTTGCGCAGAAAAACCAAACCCCTTAGACAGCCCTTTTCTGCTTCCCCGGCAAGCAGAAGGAAATGCCGTAAATAAGTGGAAAGGCTCGGTGCTGCCGCTATTTCCTGACTCCCCGCACCAAATGAGAGCACAGGAGTCTGTGATCAAGGAGAATATTCCTCAGGAGAAGCTATCATAGCAGGACTGAGGCTGGAGGCCTTCCCTCCACTTGAACAACAGTGCTGTCTGCTTCCTTGGCTAAAGCAACCTGCATATGTATAGGAAAAGTGTGTGCACTGAAGATTTAAGCTGTGGTAGTGCTGGGAAATATAGGACAAAGCCATCTTCTGAGCACTCAGGCAGTCAGGGTGACTTTTGGGATCCAGGATCTACTGAGAATGGCATGTGCTGATGGGATAGATCCAGCTGTGCCAGCGAGCAGTGGAGGGGAGCCCAGAGCGGGCAGCTGGCAGGGGTCCTGGGACACGGGAAAATGGCACTGCGCGGGTGCTGGGGCTGCCATGGCATGGGGAGCCTGTCGGCGTGGACCAACAAGTGCTTTAGAGCTGGTGGCTGAGCAGACATTTTAGGACGCGATTCTTAAGTGAAAGGTAAGAAGAGGGCAGGAAGGCAGAGGCTACAAAGCTTTTACTTCTCTGAGGCTGAAAATAAAAATGCAGAAAGAGTAGGCATGGACTGGAAAGCAGATCTGCCAAGGCAGCGAATATAGGCAGAGTTCTGGGAGAGCTCAGGCCCAGGACTGGAGGTACTGGTGCTGTGATTCCAGCACAAGTCTTAGAAGCAAAAACCCAGGCTCTTCCCCCACCTCTCACCCTGAGCCCCTCTGCCATATCAATACCATAAGAGCAATATCTCAGGTTCACAGCATAAGTGTCTGCAAACTGTAAAGACCTTCTGTGTCAGACTCCTCTGGTACAAAGAAAAAGGCAGTGTCTGAGGCAAAAAGCGAGGCTACCTCAGCAGTGCTCGAGAAGTGCAAAGCACAAAGAGGAGCGCGGGTTCAACCGAAGGAGCGGTCATCTCCAAAGGTGTCATCTGCAGCCTCTTGGAAATTTCTCAGCAAGATGGCCCTGCCTGCCCGCACGCCACCTCTTCACCCATCTGACCTGGTTTCTCCTAATGCTGCTGTTCTTTGCACCCGCTTTCCTTCTTGCTCCTATACGGCTCCCTCAAAGAAATAGCAGGGAATCGGCTCGTATATCCTGGGATGCCAGTGCAGAGAGATATGGCCAGCCTCAGTGCCTCTCCCTTACAGAACACAGCATCCAGCTTTTCAGGAAGCAGGAAAGCATAGGGCAGAAGGGAAGAAAAGAACAAAGAAACAAAAAGCAAAAATGAAAAATCAGCAGAACAGATGCACAAGATTAAATGGAAAAAATACCCCAAAAAAATGAGGAGGAGAGGAAGAGGGCAGCCACCTTCAAAACACAGCACAGGTGGAAGCTGGGGAGACAGGAAGTGTAGACAGACACAAGAAACTCAGGATTTATGGAACAAAAAGGTTTTCTTCTATTCCTCCCATTATCTCTGCCAGCAGTCCCGCCCTGTTCCCCACACCCACACAGGCAAATTCACCTTCAGTTACCTCAGGAACATTCATTACAGGAAGATGCCCTGAGTGTATCAAATTAGTGCCTTACGAAAGCCCATTCAGGAAACATCTATGTGATCCTTACTCAGTTAGCAGGATGGGATGGAGTGGGTATGCCAACTGAGCAGGGCGTTCTGTGCAAACACAGGTCTCAGGACTGATGGGCCAGCAGTGCTCTGCAGGCAAAATGCAAAAGGACCGCATCCTGCCTGCTCCGTTCTGAGTACTGATGTAGCCTCGCATTCCTTTCATGCGCTAAAACCATTGTATTTTAGAGTTGAAAAATTCCTAAGCCTAGATGGAAAGTGCTGGGATGAACACCTGGGCCAGGACATAGCCACCGGGGACATCCCATTTTCTTCTACATGAGAGACCAAGGACAACGAACCTCAGATGCCTTTGAAGGGTGTTTTAACCTCAGAGCTTTGGTACAAACTTATGGCATTGGAACAAGCAGCCAAGGCAACAAGACAGATCATACCACTCTGAAATGTTCCCCCTGTAGCTGAGGGTGGGAGGAGGTGAGATTTCGATGTGCAATACACAGAGGGATCGACTGCTGCAAAATCTACCAATCAGCCAGTTGAAACCATGCCCATGACACAGTGGTGCATGTCTCCAGCACATTTCCTTAGGTACTGTACAGAGATCTCATCCAGAGGACACAGCCACAGCCTGATACCTCTACTTCTTGAGGCAAAGTATAACAGAGAAGGAACATGGTGTCTCACAGAAATGCCCTGTTCTCCTGCTTGTGTTGCCCCAGGGCGATGGGATGTAACAAGCTGCCAATAGCTGTGAGCAAACAAGATTGTCCACACAGCAGCTGTAAGGCGAATGGGACTGAAGAGAGAGAAATTCCTGTCTCTGACATTAGCTAATGGGCTCCAGGCAGACTGGCAGCTGCAAAGCACCCAGTTCTCTGCTCTGGTTCAGCTGACCAGGCACCTCTGGGACTGGTGCAGAAAAGAGGCAGAACAAGTCTGCTTCAATCTATTTTTACACTGCAGATCCATCTGCTCCTCTCCACAGCTGGCAAGGCCTGGAGCTCAGCTTAGATCCTCCCAACAAAAGCCTCTTTATGAGGCATGGGAATCCCCCACCACTATCAACAGCATTTGCATTGGATTGCCCAGGCAGAGGCTATTTTGGGCTCCACAGGTGGCTTCTCCATCTTGCTGAGCACAGGGATGGAGCCAGCAGATGCCTGACCACAAAGCTACCCAGCCGTACCATCAGGGGCAAGCTCTGAGCAATGCAGAGGCTCTGATAAGCCCAGGGGGTCTGGGGGGATGGGACACAAAACAGAGGCCAAGAGGAGGAGTTCAGGGAATGGGTTTCACAGGTGAGACAAAGCAGAGCTTCCACCAACACTGAGACCTTCAGAACTGCTTTTGAGACAGAAAAACAAGAGTAACATCCAGGTGGAGCAGAGATAATCAGCGTCTCTGCCCCGAACAAAGCACTATCTCACCCCACATCTAGACCGGAGGTCTTCACAAACCCTGTACCCTGGAGGGTAACTGCTATTCTGTCTGGCCAAAGCAGAAACCTCCTTTTTCCTCTCTGTCCAAGCAGTAACCTCTCCCTTCGTGTTAAGGCTTGACATCTGCTTGCTCCTGTTAGAGCGAGCTCCGAGCTCCTTGCTCCCCCCGACACACATGACACACACACAGCGGAGTGCTCTCCCGGCCTCTCCTTTCTGTGTGATCTTATTGCATGGATGCTGCTTCCTGTGTTTATTGTTCTTGTCTGGTGAGCTGGCCTGGAGGGCCTCACCTGCTGGAAAACTGCCATTGCTTCTCCATCTGCAACACTGACCAAGGATTAGCAAAAAAAAATAGCCTTAGGTCACTTCTAGTTTCCTTTGGATGCCTGACTGCCAGCAGAGGCCAAAGGCTACAGATGCTGAGAGAGGGGGTTCCTGTGTGTCCTACCTGGAAGCTGACAGCAGCAGATGCATCTCTTCAGGAAGCAGAACAGGGACACGTGTCTTACAGCACTGGGATTCATCTGGCGCAGAGCAAACACAGCCACCTGGAAAACACTGAATTCATGGCTACGTGCACAAGGACCTCCCTTCAGAGAGGGCGAACGTGTCTGTGCCGCAGACAGGGCACAGCCTCTTCCAAGACCTGACTGACACGCAGGCTTCAGCGTTCGGTGTCACCCACATGCCACTGACATCCTGACCCCAGGATGCAGCCTCATGCTTTTGATGGGAAGAAAGCATTAAACTCTCCCTGGGAGGATCGTATGTCCCACACAGTGCTTCCAAATCAAATGCTGATCGAAAGATCCTCCTGCAAGGGAATCAGAGACTGCCGTTAGCATGCAGAGAGCACATCCGTCCCTCCAGCCACACGGTGAAAATCTACAGCAATCTTGTTGCTACAGTTGTTTTGAAAGTCCAAGCAGTACTGAACCATGGAAAGGGACAGACAGGTCCTGCATCTCAGATACACTTGTGCTTCCTGGGTCTGGCATACGGCAGGAAAGGAGCGATCATCTGCAAATGCAGAAAGTAGGATGGGAGGGAACTTGCCTAGGAAGCAGGTGCTCAGAGAAAGCAAGCTATGAAGCTTTCTGGTTTAAAGCTTCCATTCCCAAGTACTGGTTGAATCCATAAGGAATAGGGGATCATGGGTTTAATTTAGTTGCAGATGAATGTTGCATGGGTTTGTCCTGCAGACTGGAAGGCCTCAGTGCAAGTTAGGGCTATTACTGTGTATTTCCTCTGGAAGGAAATCAAAATGCTGTTTCTCATGATTTCAGAAAGGACGCAGCTGTAGAGCAAGCGGCTGACTCTCAGCTTTAGCTGTGGCATTGAGTTACCAGTGGTGGGAGAAAAGACTATTTCTGTTTTTGTAATGCAACCTTTAGCATTTTGATCCTTCTGGAATTAGAGGATGATCTTGAGGAGGGTCTGAGATTATTTGTCTCCACCCTATTCTGTTAGTGCTTTTGGCGTGAATATAAAGAAAGGCAGGAAACACTCGGAATACTGGACTGCTCCCAAATGGCAGGCACCTCAGAAACGAGGCAACCAGCTGTCCTTTACTTTAAGATCCTTGAGTGCTCATAGAGCCCAGCACCTCGGTGCCAGTGCTGGGTGCTCTCCTCTCCAGGCTCTGCCTTGGCATCAGCCATGGTCTTTGTGAATTAACTGCAGCTCTCCCCTGTGGCCTCTCTGGGACTGGGAACGCAAACATTAGCCCTCTTCTCCCCAACGTCTCTTGGCTCTGCAGAGTAACTTCACAGCCTGATGCGTTACCATCACAGAACAGCTTCGATTTAGCAGCACACAACTCCCAGTTTTCTGCACAGGAGCCCCGTATATCCCAGCCCCTGCCACCAGAGCTGGCTCAGAAAACCCGGCCGTGATTGGTCACAGTCTTCGTTAACAGAGGAGATGGCATGGCAGAGATTCGCCCAGCAGCAGGCAAGTCTCAGAGCTACTGCTCCTGCCACTTGCAAAATCGGCCACATCCTCTGGATGATGGAATTGTTTAATATCACAGGATCCAGCGAGCATGGCAGGGCTGCCCAAAAGACATCAATACAGGAAGCAATACTGTCCGTTGCCGGCTTAAATGCTTGACAGGTTATAGAGTAACATGAAAGGATGGGAGTCCTCTTTGCAGTAAGATTCACACCACTGCAAACAGCATTCTTCATTTGCAAGCGATTTCTTTTCTTTTTATGGCTCAGCGGTAAAAGGTTGTATCAGCATGGATTCAAAATGACCTTCATCCAGCTAGGATCAGCATGGTCGGAGATGCTGGGTCCAGTGCACCTGCCCTGCAAAAGGCTTCAGCATCTGCCACTGTTCAGCCCTGCAGCACACCTCCAGAATAGGAACTTGGCAAACAAAGCCAACAGAGTGCATCGCTAAGCAGAACATTCTGCCGAGTCCCAACACCAGGACTGCATGTTATAGGGCACTTGCCAATTCCTGAGTCAACTTTATTTATTATACACTGGAAAGGTCATGATGAATCTCAAAAGATAAAATCTGCGTCTGTCAAGCCGCCTTCCTTATTTTCATTGGCCTAGACCCTCACGTTCCACACCAACAATAACAGGACATGGGTTCAAGAGGCACCATGAGTGCAGCTAATCCTGAGATGGCCCAGGCTTGTTTTGCATTCTTCGTAGAACTGATCCACGCTGCTCAATTATCTCTTTCATTAGGACTTTTGTTTTTCCTGCTGGATACAATCACTGCACTGCACAAGAGCCTTGCATCCCTGGGAACCCCAAAGCACAGGCACAAGCTTTCGCAGCCCAGACTATGCCAAATGCCCAAATAATGCAGCTGCAAGTTCTCCAGCCACATGAAGTGTCCAACTGGGATATGCTTAACTCCCATTTAGAAATAATATCCTGGACTAATACCAGCCCAGAAGACATCCCCATGACCTCATCAACAGCTGAGGCAGCAAGATACCCTGTGCACATGGATTTTCTTCACTGTCATTATGAGCTGTTATCTAATCTCCTTGCCTTAGGTAAGGCAAAAAATCAGAGCTGTCTAGGGCCCTGGGTAAATCCTTGGCAAACAAAGCCTGAGCAATTGCAGCTCCAGTGCTGTCAGTGTCCAAGCTAGCATGTTTAAAGTCTGCCCTGAGCTCTGTAGAAGTTGCAGTCACCTCTCTGGATTGCAGCTGGACACTCCCAAAAACCACAGTCCCAGGTTTGGAGTTCAGTGCAACAGGGTCAGACCACACAGTAGGGGTCTGCACGCCAAATAACCTCATCTTTACACAGTTTAGTCTAGACCTACAGATTGAAAGCTTTTTTCCCAGTCCTTGCCTTTCACTTGCTGAAAAATCACCATGCTGCTGTCAGATCCAAAGTTGGCTTAGATCATTTTCTTTGATGCGTTGCAAGGACTCCAATTCTCAAATTTCTGATTTTCTGAGATCTGGGTAGTACTTTCCTCTCACCCTACAGGATCTCAGCAACGACTACTGCAGTCACACAGCAAAGAAATGATACTGCTTGTGAGAGCAGCACATCTTACAGCCAAAAACCCTCCAACAGTCCCATCCACTGGGTCATTCCTGAGGAAAACTCTCCACTGTTCCGAAGTGCCCCCCTGTCTTCTCAAAACACACTGAAGAGGAGAATGGGAACTCAGGGAGAAATACAGCTCCACTTACTATTCAGCGGGACTCCAACCTGCAGTGAGTTGCATCACCTAACTTCAGGTGCTTGTTTGCCAGATCAGAGAGGTGGATTCCTCCCAGGATCACTCTGGCCCCCCCTGAGTGAAGACACAGGGAATCTCACTCCTCACTTGGTCACTTCAGTCAAATGCAAGATGGTGGGCATCTTTCCTGTGCAGGTAAATTGTGAGGTCCACAGGGCCTCAGAAAAGGTGCTCAGAGCTTTCAAGTCCCTGAAACTTCTCCTCGAAACACATGATGGCCAAGAGCACAGCAGGCACTTGCATGCACTATTCTTAGCAGCAAAAGCTTCCTGTTTGGGGGCAGAAGCGACAAGGAAGATCCTGCTGCTTTAAATACTGCAAAAAGCTTTTTAGCCAAAAACATTATCCACCCATTAGTAGGGGAAACACCATCCTCCATGGCCGTCCTACTTCACCATTCAGAAATGTCATCCGTTCCCCAGAGCTGCAGTAAATAGTACACTACTGAGCTGTACTATCCTCAGACAGCTCAGTCTACAGCAAAAGCTCTGCAAAGTCTAGTTTCTCTGGGTGACTAAGCCAAGGTGTGGATCCCCGAGCAGAGTTTTCCAGATCAGGCCAATTGTGTTGTTAAACTGGGAGCTCTCTCTGTTCTTTCAAGTACTCACTTTCTTCCCAGGGCCAGGTATGGCCATTGTTCCCCTGGGCTCCTGCAGATGCCCATTGTTCCTCTGAGCTCCGGGCCTTTGATGCTGCAGAACAAAATGCACAGTGTTTGCGAAGGGAGGGAAAAATCAGAAAGCTTTTCAATTACACAGGTGGTTGAACAGCTCAGGCACAGCTGGCCGCAGAGCATCAGGGTGCCGGCACTTCTCCATGAACTGGGGCCTCCAGCGAGGCCTCTAGCCCAGCTGCAAGGTGAACCAAAAGAGGGAATGACCAGTACCTGATGGTTATCTGGTGAACTTTCACTTCATCACTTCCCAATTCCAAATGCTCCTGGACTGTACAGCCTTCCACTAATCTCGCACACACATTCAGTAGCTGCCAGCTGGAAAAAGCTGGAAATTATTCCTGCTTCATCCTGGCAGCATTGCTCAGAATTGGCTTGAGAGACAGTACAGTAGCACCTAGATTCACTGTCTCCATCTCCAGACTAATTTGGTTGACATCAGGCTGGGGCTAGCTCAGCCTGAGTGGCATTGGGAGAACCGGACAGAGGTCTGAAACTGTGATGGTGTTGCAAGGAAGTCTGAGGTGCACTGGTGGAAGGAGAGCCAGCAGGCTGGGATGCTCCAGTCACAGCTGGAAAAGTTGTTTCATAGTCCAGTTATGGACCCTTCAGGTCCTACTCTGTAGCACACTGTTTCTGACACTGCAGTGCTTTGGGCAAATACAGTGCTCTACCTTATGTTCAGTATGCAGCTGTAAACATTTTCTCCTGTTGCCAAGATCGCAGCTCCCAGGATGTCAGAGATGTGAGGGGTCTTCTAGTCAGTCCGCACCTGTCACCTCAGTCCATGCTAACATCTCCTGCAAAAGAACAGGCAGTGCCAGGGAGAGAGCTCTCTGGAAGCATCGGTCTATGGAAAAAGCTAATAAAATAATAAGAAAACACTTGCACCAAAAAAGGGCCAGTTAGCTGGATCTTCCTGGTACAAAGGCACTCAAGCTCTCTTTTACAAATATATTTTATTATTTTAATGCTTATTTAGAAATGTAACCAAGACAGACTCAACAGCACCAGCGGCTCCTCACTGCCCAGCAGTCTGATGACTTCACAGATATGAAAAATTCACAGATTAAAAAAAAACCACAACAGAAACCTTTGGTCAATGCACTTTAAATACACTTGCATGCACAGATTCTCCCATCCCCTTCCCTCCCCTCCCACTGGTAACTGACAGACAGAGGGAAAACAACAACTATATTCATAGAACATTTAAATTAAAAGAGTAAGTGTTTTATAGTGACAGCGTGTGCAGCAGGGTGTTCAGTGTCTTGGCTTGCAGACCACAGAGACAACCGCTCCCCAAGATGGGGGCAGGAACACCAGCTCCTGAGACAGAGCGGGAAGCAAAGGATATTCTCAGATCAACACATCCTATTAACACATCCTTGTGTGAACAGTCCCAGCAGACAAGTAAGACAGGGAGTTACACACAGCACTGCCCCAGTTCTGCGATTCTTAGTCTGTCAGGGTTAGTCACCTCTTATGCAAATGAGGAACTGGTGTTTCAGTTACTCTTGATGTGGTTTACTGTACAGAAGGCCAAAAGCTCAGGGCTAGAAAGAAAAAAACTCTCTGGCATGACTCAGTGCAGTTTGATGCCCAGAACAAATTGGGAGGGAACTGACTATTAGGCAGCTAAACTTAGCAAACACCACTGGAGAGTATTCTACAGTTTTAATGCATTGCAGCACTGTTACAGCATGCTCGTCCTTCCCACAGAACACGACTGGATTGATCTGGTTTTAGGTAGGGCTCATGTTCATGAAGCAGAAGTGCTTTTGGTACACCTGGACATGCTCATGAAACAAGACTATGCATCTGAAAAGGAGATAACCCGTAAGAACCATCAGTCACACATAGACCATATGAAGCCAACCTTCCGCACACATCAGGTGAGGCTGACCCTCTGCAGTGACTCCAGGAGAGCTGTAGGACTGTACATCCTTTCCAGAGTCCTTCCTCAGCAAGTCACACCTTGGTCACATGCCAGCACCATCTGTGCAATCCCCAGCACCTCCCAGCACATTCCTGCTCCCCTGAAACCTTCCCAAACAGCTACCCTACAAATCTTCCTTCGCCACCAAGATTTCCCATCTCACCCTAATCCTCCAGTCTGCTCCCACACCTCAGAGACTTTTCTGTACGCACCACCATCCCCTGGAGCCTCTTTTCAAAGAATGATCAAAGAGTCAGACTACTCCGTGTAACTCCCAAGTCCACCTGCACAGTAAGCTTCCCAGCACCAACTGGGATCAGTGGCAAACCCTTTCTGTCTACCATAACCCCAGCTGTCCCACCATACCAAATTGCTTCCCTGATCACAAGCCGCAGTTCAAACTTGCACAGAGCTTTGAAATATTACTGATCCAAAAGAAATTCTGCAGGACAAAGCTGTAAGTACATTTATTTGCACACACAAAAAGCAGTGCCCTATTGAGGAGAGGGCCCCAAGAAGAACTCTTGATAAAATTACTCCTGGCAACTGATCAAACTTTACTTTCTCCAAAACCCTATAAAGCAAATAAACCCTGGAGCCTAAGAGTCTCCAGGGAATGGTGAAATTCACGGAATGCCCTCACGCCAAACAAAGCACCGCATCTCTCTACGGGTCTTCAGCCATTTTTAGTAAGAAGTTCCAGTTCAATGAAATTAGTCCCTTCTTAGCCCAGCTCTTGCTCTCTGAACCCACTGCACCTTGGATTCCCAAGGAGATCTTCTCCAGCCTCTTCTGATGGTAACCTCATTCTTCCCTTTGTCTTAGCACCATTTTTGTTTAGCCAGAACAGCTATATTTAATCAGCTAAACATTCTCAAGCTGGAAGGAAAATGGGGATATGAGTGGGAAGGTCAGGAAAAAATTATGTAACTTTCACTTCTCTAATGTTCCCTGCCCTATGCGGTTTGGAAGACAGGTACTTCTCTCAAGAGTGGAGAGCGCTGTCAGGAAGAAGAGCGAGCACACTTCATTGATGGGACCCTACAGCTTGTTCTTTTTTTTTTTTAAAAAAAAAGAAAACCAAAACAAAGCAAGCCTTGAATCACCTTAGGAAACAAGAAATAAAAAGTCCAAAATTCTGTTCAAAAGGCTTATGCTCTCCCCAACAACTACTTCGGAAACAGCTTCTGAAGGTCCATCTCAGACATGTGTTTGCCAGAAGGCACACAGCATGTGGTGCAATTGCCATCCCTTCCTTCCTGTGACTACAGACTTCCAATTCCCTACGAAACATGCTGCCTCCTTACTTCCACTGCACTTCCTCCTGCACACATATCCCGGCCTCGTCATGCAGCCTTTTCATTTCAAATCTGGATCACTAATATTGAAAGGGACTGGACGCACTTGGAGGGCATCTCAAACAGCAACAGAAAAGCTAATTCCAAGACTTCTGGAAAGTCTGTAATCCTGCCTGGCGATCTGGTTGGGCAGGAAAGTTTTCCAGAAGGACAATCTGAAGTTTGTTGCATCAACATAGATCAGCTTGATTCTTGTGGCAACCAAGCAAGAAGCTGCCATAATTGAGTGTGAAGAAGCTCAGAAAACAATAAAAAGCAACCAACCCACACTGGCTGTTGAAAGTCTGATGCAATGTGGCATAAAACGGCCCTTTATAATGGCAACTAATGCTCCATAGGAGACACTTCTGCACTCGCCTGTGTTCCAGCACATGAGCGATGCTGGTATTTTCCCACACTTCCTTCCCTGCTCTGCTTCTTTGTGGACCCAATTGTTATTGACATGAATACCGGATGTAATCTTGTGTTATTCTTAGAAACATTTCAGCTCCCAACTGAGGCCTGAAGAGATCAGACCCCCATTTTCCTGAGTGAGTTCCTCTGCCACTGTTACAGGTCAGAGGAGCCATCCCACAAATAACCTACAAAATATTCCATCAAGAAAGATCAAGAGTAACAAGAGCCCAAGTCATCCTGTAGAGGAACTACCTACGACGTCAGTCACAGGGAAATGGCTTAGTGCTTGTTAATGGCGCTGGAGTGATAACCCACTCCTCCGACATTCGACTACGTGGAAGAGCCATGCCAAGAAAGCAATTCAACTAAACTGTGAAGTCTATTGTTCTATGAAGCTGTCTGTCTTTCTGCTAAGGATTGTGGTTGCAACCACGTCTTTTTATCTGTCTCACAGGAGCTTTGTGCTAGCCTGCAGCAGTTACATACTCCAACATGTTCAGCATTATAAACTACTCCCACCTTCACATAGGGAGACTGGCAAAAAAAAAGTTCTCCTCAAATAAAATTGACTTTTAATTTTAATAGTTTGCAATATTTAAAATAAACATGGAATAAGACAATCAAACCTAACCTGCTCTTCCTCAAATATCAAAATCCAGTTCCCCCTTCCTTGCTGAAAATGCAATTATTTGGCTTCTGAAATGTCAGTGGACGGATACGAGGAGAAGCCAGGCCTGAGGGCTGATGCTTCTGATGTTTTCAGCTAGGGAATAAGCTTCAGATCCCAGGAATTACCAGACTTTTAGTTTTCTAGTAGGACCATTACTGCCTGTCTCTCCAGAAGGCTGGTGATATTGGACGTGGATTATTTGTCTGGAAAACAAACACCAGACAATCTTTAGGTAGAATTCCAGCTGATGGGGCATTCTGCTGTCCTTGAGCCAGGCTTTGTAAGTGATACAGAAAATTATCAAACTGCTGTGAAACATCTCTACAACAAACCACATCAGTGCATACACTTGCTGCAGCACAGATTTGCCTGTTCTCTTATACAGACAGACTACTGCAGCCTCTACGCTGATTTCCACTACTACTGAAGCCTTTCCGCTTCTCAGAGTAGGAGCACCTTCTACCCAGACAGACCCAGCTCTGCTGGCCTCTGCACCGCAGGGACACATTGGGCTTCACAGTAAAGCACAGCAGGAAAAAAATGAAATTGCAGGAGAACAGGTGTTTAAATAGAGCTCACTGGAATTCCAAAAATAAGTGTTAGATATATGTGTGTGTGTGTGTGTGTGTATGCCTCCCTACCCCAAGAAAGAAGAAAAAAATCCCATAGCCTTTTAAGTGAGGACAAAAATGACCAAAACACGGAAAACTAGCTCTCCTCATGCACATTTTGGGGCCATGAAAAGAATCTGTGTTCTAGGAGCTCAGGAGGACAAGCACAGAGACAGGGGGAAAAAGCAGACAGTGCTCACCAGCCTCCAGACAGCTCACACACCCAGTGATAGCTTTTCACAGCATGACCACCCTGGTTGCACAGACCACAACCTGGCCTGCTTGTCCGCTACATGCAGCACCAAGTCCTGTGAGCAGCCCTTTTGCTAAGGGAAATCCCTATTATGGACTCCGTTTTCATTATTTGTTAGACAAAGTGGAGAGCTATAAGGTTATATTTGCCTTGTGCATCTGGAAGATTCAGTGCTCAGGGAATGGATACGAGTTCTTGCCCATCTTTTATAACTTAAGATAAAGTAATCTTATCAAGACAAGAAACAAAACAATATTCGAGCAACCTGTTGCAGTATAAGCTTTAAAAACACGAACTGAAAGACAAAATGCCATGGCTGAAGGTATCCAGAGTTCCCATCAGGTAAATTCCTTCCCTCTCCAAGCAGCTGCTGGCATCCTTGCTGACCAATAGATGTTGCTATCCCCCTTCCGTTTGCTGCAGGGCCAAGGAGTAAAAGGACCCTTCCCTGTTGCTCTTTGCAATTTAGTGAGTACTTCCAGCCACACTTTTATTTCTGTTGGTAAAGACAGCAAAACCGACATACAACCACAGGTACACAGTACAGCATAATGTCATGATATGCCCTGCGTCAGCAGAGTCTCCCAGTGCTGAACTTGGAATGCCATTCTTTGACCTTGGCACTGCTCTTGGTGACAGGTCATCAATGGGTAACGTGTCCCTCCTTCCTTAGTCCATTTCAATGGTCTCTTGGCTTTTCTCCAGTCTAGTATTTACGATCATTCCAACAGTCCTGGGTAGGGACCCTTTCTCCACAGCCCCCTGCCCCCCAACTTCCCTTTCTGCCATGGCAGAGGTCACCTATGGAAAAAAAATAATTCTACCAGGAAGACTCTGAAAGTCGCATCAGGAAACATCAGCTGCTTCGAAGGCTGCTCTTTCCAGATCCGAGTAGGACACCTGGGCATCAATTAGCTCTTCACTGTGAAGCTCCCTGTTCATGCACGCATCTGAGAGAATCCCATTTTTGCAGGAATGTGGGAGATGCCCATTCGTCTCCATGTCCAAAGCATTTCCATTCTGGTGCCATTCCAAGCCAGCTTTGCATTTGTTTAAGTCCTGCTTTTCAGGATCCCTGTGGATCTCTCCATTGGTGTATACCTCTAACGCATACTCACTGATTCGTATGCTGGCATTCTCTGCGTCCCCGCCATGGGCGGAAGTCCTAGAGCTGGCTGCTCCTGCCTTGAACGGCTCCTTCCGGCCCAGGATATGCTGGCTGATGATTTTACGGAAGGTGTATCGGAACTCCCTGATTCGGTAGGCATAAATTAGAGGATTTACAACTGAGTTGGCATGAGACAGAATAATAGCCAGATACATCAGCCAGAGGGGAGCATGGGCACAATTTGGGCAAAAAAGGGTAAAGCAATTAATAATATGTAGTGGAAGCCAGCAGACTGCAAACAACCCAACAATGATGGCTAGAGACTTAGCTGCGTGGACTTCCTTCTGCAAAGTAGAGCGAGAACGTTCCCCGTGCATCATCTTGTTCTCCATCTGCTTGAGCTGTCGCCGGGCTGCCATGAAGATTTTCAAGTAGATACCAAACATGAGGAGGAGGGGCAAGAGCACACAGGCAAAGAAGTTGTAGTAGACCATATACTCCATGGTGACCACAGCCTCAAAGAGACATGCCACCATACTGTTGCTGCAGTTGATGGGAGATGACTTATTGGAACCCAGCTCTTCGATCTGGGAGCGATTGTGCCACCCTAGCATTGGTGTCAAGCCGATGATGAAAGATAACACCCAGCAGATGGCAATGATACCTTTAGCTCGAGAGCCAGTCACCAAGCCATTGTACCTGTAAAGCAGAGGAAATGGGAATCACATCAGCGTCATTCAAGAAGCCCCTGACACCCAAGCAACTTCCCAACGGCCCAGCGTCCCAGAAGACAGCAAGAAAGGTGCCTGCTTCTTCAGACGGACCTTTGAACTGCCGTGCAGAACCCATGCAGCACAGCACAGCAAGGACTCCCTAGTGACACTGTCTGCCACCTATCTCCCTTGCCTTTCCTTTAGGCAGTGAACAGGTGACAGAAAAGCAGGGAAACTAACACAGTCTTCATCTGTGTTCCTTCACTCCACCAGCCCACTTGGTCATGCATGTAGATCTTGCAGCCCGGATAATCAACAGCACTTCTCTGACCCTCAGTGATGAAGACCACCGTGGCTCTCTTGCTGAGGTAGCTTCTCCTTCCTGGCAAAGGAGCAGCCTTGTAGCATGGAATTGCTAGGCCTGTCTTGCAGTAGATCTATAAGCCAAACAGCACCGAAGAACTTGAAGGGACAGTGCCATCAGCCCTGAGTCCATACTCAGGTGTGCTCCAGGGAAATTCTGCTGAGCTGCAGAAGCCAGGCTGGCATTCCCTTGCACAGCATCTCACTCTGCTCCACAACAGCACTTTCAGAAAGGGCAGCACCACCAAACGTCCTTAAATAACTAAGTCAGCCGTTTTCCTCGCCAGCCCAGCTAAGCTGACCCCACGTCTTTCTGCAAAAGGAGGAATTAAGCTGAGGACAGTGCTCTGACTACAGGTGTGCTGTGGGCTGCACTGCACACACCAAAGGGGACTTCAGTAGTGGAGGTATTGATATGCCTGGCTGAAGCCGGTCCTCTTAGCAGTAAATTCTCTAAGATCTGTTGAAAGAGGCAATAAGCAACATGGTAAGAACCTGACAGTGCAGCCAGGGATCTTTATTTGTTTGAAGTATCAGCCAGTTCCCAGGGCCTCACAGGTTACTGCGAGTCCTGAGCTGACTCCACCAGTTCTTCTCTCTGAAAGAGTAAATCAGGGCAACAGTTTAACATTCAGTGCAATGTCCTTCCCTTGGTAATGCTTAGCATGGAAAGTAGATGGCTGGATTCCCACATCGCCCAGCATGGGTCCCACACTGTACTTGACCCCATGCGTCTGAGATCGGACAACAGTAGCGCTGGGCTCCCAGTGTTTACCCAATGCTCCTCCCTCTGTCCCCAGAATTCTCTCAGCAAACAAACACTAAAAAAAAAAAATCCAACAAGCCATAGAAATCTTTCTGTCTCTCAGTGAAGCAGTTACTCCCACAGGTTCCCGCTCCTATCCCAATGAAAGTTCAAGACTGGGGAGGAGAGAGGCTGCTTTTGCCGGGCACAGTACAGAATGGAGATCCTGCACATGCCTTAAATCCCTGCTGATGGGCCTTGGAGAAAAGCTGGCTCCACACGAGACCAGCAGGCTTGAGTCTCCCTTTCCCAGCTGCGTTTCAAAATCAGAAAAGAGGGAGTGGACGAGGGAGCCAGCCACGCCATTCCCAGTACCCAAAATACACTGAAATCCTCCTTCCAGATACGAGGGAGGGATTCAGCTGATTCTGAGACATAAAAAGGTTTCTCCAGCAAGTAGTGGATCCTGCTCAATGCTTAGGGGATGCTAAGGGCACAGCACGGATGGTAGCAGGTTGCTGCTCACATTCAGACCTCATCAACACAGCAAAATAGCAGCTGTGCTTTGAAAAGTACACTCAGAGTGCAAGAGATTGGCTGAAAGCACTTGAAGTTTGCAAAAACAAAAAACAAACAAAAAACCCTCTCAAAACCTTGCAGCCCTGGAATTGGCTACATCTTGTCAGAGGAATTTTGAAATTTGCAGCTGTTATCCCACGACTAGAGATGTCCCTTCCCTTCCACTAAAAATACACTCATTAATGCTCCAGGCAAACACCCCCCCACTTCTCCCTCCCTCTTACCCTCTGGGGATTGCCACACAACAAACTTCACAAGGCTTAGGAACAGCACTTAACCCAAGCAGCCTCCTGCCTTCCACCACAGCCCGTTGTACTGGCAGTGGCAACTGTCAACCTATCAGTGAGTGTCTTTCCATAACACCTTGATCTGAATCGCCGTGGGTTAGAGAGAGAAAGCTCATGGCATGTCGTCACATAGTGTGTGGCACTACGTCAGCCAGGTACCCACTGAGAAGTGTCCAGTCACTTGGGAGAGCCGAATTTCTCGGACCCCCATGAGACACTGCAGGCTGACCTGGCTGAGGTAGGGTTATTGTCCAGAGGGACTTTCCTGGACTCACTCTTGTTGTCCACTTAGAGATGTCACCAGGCTGGCATTGCAGAGGTTATGCACCCGTCCAGGCACCTCTCTAGGCTCACAGCAGCCAAGTCGAAGCTACCCTCTGCATCCCCAGTGCTGTACAGCTCTACATGGTAAGGTCAGGGCTCCCAGGAAGCATCGCATATATAGTGAGTTGCTGGCACCTACACAGCAGACACAGCCTGCTGAAAGGAGCTGGTCGCACCTACAGCCCGTGTTCTGCAGAGCTGGCAGGTGACTTTGTAGCACATCTGATGTGTCCAGACAGCGCTGGACTGTCCGTGCACAAGCAGTTCTGCTTCCTGGAAATGGGACACAGATGATGACTACTGCTCATGAAACTCCAGACATAAAGAACATTAGTGCAGAGCTCAGGGAGACTCGTGGTGGAGTTGGGTGTGGGGGTAGGGGCACTAAAAAACAAAACCCACTGTTGCAAACACATGACAACATGGATGCTTTCTCCAAAATAATTTCACAGGCCCTGCTGCTCTCCCAACGATCAGGTTGGCACACTGACACCAGGAGAACAGCCGCCCCTAGTGAATGTTCAACTTATCTGTGCTGCCCAGAGTAACTTGGCTGAGGACATGATGCTTCTGGGTCCTTGGCCTAAGCTCTGTGTCATCAAGACAATGATTCCTGCAGAAAGTGTAGTACCTCACCAGTCCGATTCATAAACTATGAAGCTGGGTGGAAGACAGAAGTTAAAATCTTTCCATACATTGCATGATGTGTAGCTGGCCTAAGTCATCGTCACAGCATCCAACCAGCCTGCTGCTTGTCTTCCAAACCCACCTCTGGCTGACAGCACTGCCTATCTTGGCCAGACGGCTCTGCCATGCACGGAGCACGTTTCAGCCACCTTTACTGCATCACACCAGAAAGCCTGGGCTCAGCATTATAGGTACTGGGCTTTCATCTGAATTCCAGCAGTGCTCAATGGTTTTTAACAAATCACTACAAAACACTGTTCACCAAACACATCTCCCTAACAACCCACACCTCGGGCAGCTGCAGTCGCAGAGGGCAGGACAAAAGCTGGACATTATCTCCCCGTTACATGTATCTGCAAATGAAAGACACTGACAATCCGAGGTCATGCAGGAAATCTTGTGGCAGAGCAGGAAACCAAACACAGACCTACTCATGCACCACCTAAACAACCTCTTCCCAAAACGCTCCACCAAGAAACTTCCTCCCCTACCACCAGGCACTCAGTGATACTAGTGCTTGACTGTGCTATGGAGGCTGGGTAGATGGGATCCCACAGGCAGGCACAGGGCTCTCAAGAGCAGAAGCAATGACGGTGGGCAGGCACCGTTCTTTTGCCCGTGGCACGATCAGCTTTCAGACAAAAACCCCGGCAACAGCAAGTTCCACTGCCCATGAAGCCAGAGACAACTGGCACTGCTTTCAAAGCCATGCCCATGGCTGTTCAAAGGAGGAAGGGAATGACTATTCCTTCACATTGGGCTGAATCTGCCCATAATCTATTTGACACAAACATGAGCGTATGTAGGAAACCCTTGTCATAAAGTCATTACGTCCAGTAAGGCTCAAAGTGACAATAAAAGATTAGCATAGAATAGTTTGGGTTGGAAGGGACCTTACAGACCACCTAGTTCCAACCCCCCTGCCATGGGCAGCGACACCTCCCACCAGAGCAGGCTGCTCAAAGCCCCATCCAACCTGGCCTTGAACACCGCCAGGGAGGGGGCAGCCACAACCTCTCTGGGCAACCTGTTCCAGCGCCCCACCACCCTCAGCGTAAAGAATTTCTTCCTTACATCTAGTCTAAATCTCCCCTCTTCCAGCTTGAAGCCATTACCCCTTGTCCTATCACTACATTCACTGATTCAGATGTTCACACTTGAAAAGGCAACCCTAAAAGAATTAAAGCAACTGCTGAAACAGACTGTTCACCAAGGTCCCTTCCATGTCCTATACTTCATTCAGGGTTTGTGTTCATTTTGCCTATTCTTCCTGCCCCAGACTCCGAGAAGCCAGTTGTTCCTGTCCAGATCTCCTGGCCTCCGGCAGAAAAGCATCCCAATGCCACCTCAGAGCTGCAGTTCCAATCACCACTACATGGGACAAATCTGTTCCAGTGATCCAGGAGACAGGGAGCTGCACCGTAGTAATGCTTTCCTAGAGAAGCATCGCAGTAGCTGAGGCAGCCAACCACCTCCAAAACAACTTTTGTCAGAGGAAAAGGTCTGCACTTCAGCAGGTTACTGTACTTGGCACTGTGTGACCTGCAAAAGTATTCATGTCACAGGTGAATAGTAACCCCAGAAAACTTTTCCATTTGGCTGCAGGAAGACAAATTTCTCCTCTCTTTCCCGTGCATTGGAGCTACCTGTCCTTCAGCATGGGAGTACCTTTACCACGAACGCCAGCACAAGAACACGTGGCCAGGCAGTGTGCCCGTGGAGCATTTGCTGGCACCAAAGAGCCTGGAAAGCAGCAATTGTTCTTGGCCCTTGACTTCATCCTGGAGCTCGGACTCCCAGCCAGTTTTGTTTAGAACACCCAGGGGTTTTGTATCAGCAAGCGCAGGTTTTCAGGTACCTGCCATGTTGGAGACACAGTTCAGATTTTATCCTAGACCAAACAATGGCTCGGACTCACTTGCTCAGGAGTGCTTTATTGCCACTTGCAGAGTGTTACAATTGTAATAAAACCTGGCAGAACTCAGCAAAGTGTTTGACAACTTTTGGAAAGTTTATCAAATTCTACACAATATTTTAATCATTTGAAAGGTAGAACCCATCAGACATTCACAAGTTATTTTTTATGTATTTTTAAATTTTACCTATAGATGTCTTTCCTCGCTGCAATTTTTTTGGGGAGGGTCTTTCATCCACAGAAAAATCATTCCAAAGGTAACTTACTTATGTACTGAGATCTCCAAAACCAAGCAGCATCACAAATCCCACTATTCTGCCTTCTTAATACTGACAGTTCATTTGTGTGGGAATACACATCCACATATGTATCCACTGAGACATGTGCTTACCTTCCTTAGGACAAAGCAGACATGAAACAGTTAAAAAGAAAAAAAAAAGAAAAAAATTAGGTTTGGCCCTTTTCGGTTTCCCTAGAGTGAAGGAAGTCTGATTTATTAATTTTTTAAGAGCATTCATCTAATGAATATTAGGAATGCCTGGTGCTACCTTTCTTGTCCTCTGAGGAGGAGAGAAGAGGCTTTCCCAGGCATTAAAGAACAGGGCAAAAACGTTGCATCTTTAGTGGCAGAACCTTCCTTCCAATGGTTTGACACATTTTTGAGACAACCAGATATTAGAAAACGACAAAAATGAGGATGTAAGCAGTCTGAATCATACCACATTTCCCTCCTCAGCTAATCAGCTTTCACTTTCTCAGCATGTCTGAGGCTATAAATCTAATGCTTATTCATCCGTAAATTCTTAAGGGAAAACACAATTGACAAGTTCTTCGCTCCTACTGTCAAAGGACAAACCAGTAGAGGACGAGGAGAGGGAGGACCCATGGATCTACCTTCGGGTTTCTGCATCCAGTCAACTCCACTGTTTCTGGGGCAGAAGAGGGTGTGCTCTGTTTTTTCAAAAACAAAATTGTGAAACCGGTACAGTGCTCAGCACTGATGAAGTCTGATTTTTCTAAAAGACTCTTTACCTTGGCTATTCCAGGAAATTAAATTTTCATGACAATATAGTTACAATGATACCCCCCACAAATGGGCAGAAATCCAGATTTTTAAAATCCTTTTCCTGGCAAGTCATCCTCTAGCAACAAGAGTGCTTAAACTGTCAGCAAAAGTCTTCAGAGTTGGCTCACGAGAGATGAATTAAAGACACTGGCCCTTCTCAAAATCACTTAAGGGGCATGTTCCTGAGGGCTACTCTACATATGTTTCTTTGGACCATCTACCATTATTTTGGTTAATAAACTGAAACCATCTATCTGTAGAACTGTAGAAAAATGGAGACAGTCCAATTTATAGGTAATTAATAGCAATAGAGCTTTCTCTGCAATGGAATGGAATAGTTATTCCTTACAACTACATCAAAAGCAGAGGCTGTAACAGGCATGGCTATAGGTTTGGAAACCAACAATTAATGGTAACGTTATAGCAGCACAAGCTTGCTGAGGCAAGGCTTCAGCAAAGGCTATGCTGCACTGGTCCACATGGAAAGGTAATCTCCACAGCTCTGGGGAAAAGAATGCTTTCTGGTTTTGAATGGGAGGTTTGTGTTAACCGTTTTAAGTGCTGGATGACCAGAGTGATCACAAGAGAAAAAACTAAACTGCACAGGTCAACTCAAGTTATTTAAGCTCAACAGGAGTGAAGATGTCCTAAAACTCAAACTTGAGAGCAGAACAATCAGAAATTTGTTCCATTTTTGCAGCCATATTTGTTGTTCAGCAGGATAGGAAGCAAGTCTTTCCATTCCTGAGAGTGTGCTGTGTCTTCCTAATGATGGGACGGGAAGGAAGAAGACTCCTACACTTTGCCTGCACTGGCCTCTCCCAGGGCTTCCTCTACATCTTTTGAGCTTACTGAGTGACTTGGAAGCATTGTCACAAAGCATTCAAACCCAGCCCACGAAACGCAATGCTGCTCCATGCCCACGGTCAGATATATCCCGTCAGAGCAATGAGCTTCTGGAAAATTGAACTGAGTAGCAGCTCCTGTGTGTGTGGCAAAACTTCCTCTTGTCCCACATCAGCCTCCGTGGTTGCTCACAAGTAGCACCTAGTCATATTCAGCTTTCATGCTCTAACATTGAAACATCTTTTTTTTTTTCCTTTAAACTCCAAAGCAGAGACCACAGAATAACCTTCTGCAGGTCTGGGTTGGGACAAGGCTCTGCCTTGACCTTGACATGTTTTGCTTCCAGAGGCAGTGCCTAAGCTAGCCCAAATCTTCCTAAGGCCTGTTTCTTCATAGCCTGCTGCTTCTCCTCCCTTCACCTTTAATGGACCCCCAAGAGAAAACCCCATCCACACTGCACAACGCCACTGCTACAGCTGCACTGGGGAAGGAGACAAGTTGACCTCATCCCCTTTCTGCCCTCTACCATGTATTGCTTTAGCTCCGCTTTCCCACAGTGACCTTCTGGTGCTGCTGGCTGTGGATCAGGGTGCACGTTACCGAGGTTACCATCTAGATATGGAAAGGCAGCTCCCAGGTGGGGCTGTTGTGATGCCACGGGCACACACCACAAGAGGACAGAGAAGAACTGGAAAAAGACACAACCAGAAAATCCAGCAGCCAAGGCAACCTTCAAGACCCAGAAAAGTTTTTTTCAAATTACAAGGGAAAAAGTGTTGCTCCTCATTTAACTTTTCCTTCCTCGATTCATCTCCAGATCTGTTGTTTTTACCGATGTTCATCCCTCACCAACCTAGCCTCCCTCCGTCCCCGCAGCCCAACCCCCAACCCGTGCTTACCTGAGGGGTATGCGGATCGCAATGATTCTGTCAATGGCAATAGCGAGGAGGCTGAAGATCGAACTCTGAGTCAAGACCAGGACGAAGCAGGCAATGAAAAGGCAGCCATAGAAGAAGGCACAGAAGCCAGTGCTGATGGTGATGGCAAAGGGGATTGCCAGCACGCCCACGGCAATGTCAGCAGCAGCCAGGGACACCACAAAATAGTTGGTGACGTTCTGCAAGTTGCTATTCAAATAGACTGCCCAGCAGACCAGGATGTTCCCCAGGATGGCCAGCACCGCAATGACCAGTTCCAAGATGATGTAAGCTACATCTGAGAGGAAGTCTTCTTTCCCATGTACTAGCATGGTGAGAGTGACCAGGCCAACGTGAGAACGTGCCAGAAAAGCCCAGCGTTCATATCTGCAGAGCTCTGAACAGCCAAGACACCTCGAAGCTGCCTGGGGTCTGAAGTGCACTCAGCTGCCTGTCGGTGAAGGCTGCTCACACACACACTCTTCTGCCCATAGCTGTTCAAGATCCTTACAGTAGCAGGTGTCAGTGAAGAAAAAAACCCAGGACTTGCCAACTCCAGCAAAGTGGATTAACCAGATGCACAATAATTCAAACTCCAGCAGACGAATGGACAAGAGAATATCTCACGTAGATGTGCACTGCTCCCCAGGCCACAAAGTCCAGCAGGCAACAGGACACAGAAAGTGTATTGTGTAGCAGCGTCACGTTGGCCGTGACTTTTTGTTTCCGGCTGACAATCACACTGCTAGCCATGGCTTCCTGTCATGTACATACCTTCTAGCAACATCCTCCAGTTCACTTTTTCACCTTTTCCCCCTAGGACTTGGGAAATATTCTCTTCAGTTGAAGCAAGCATTCAACTTCACTTGTAGCTTCCTTTAAAAAAAACAAAACAAACACCAACCACATACACTAAGTAATCAGCTCTACGGAGGAGATGGAAAAAGCAAAATCTCATTAAAGCGGCACATTAAACTGATAATGGATATTAAACAGACCTAGAAGAATACATCATTGGCAAAAATCTCACATTTTGTCTATCCTGAAAGCTGCAGGGCCAAACCCAGGGTTCAGGAAGGCAGAATTTCACAGTAGTAATGAGAAACAAGGGACGTTTTGTTTTCGAGGCTACCAACTGAGCTGGCACTTCAGCAGCTGCTCAACAGTCTGCTCTGAAACATGAGAGCCCCACTAATTATGCTTTGGCAAGTGCTGTGGCTGCACCGAGAAAAGATGGAGGAGCCTTTTTATATACACCTGTCTCCCTCTGATTACAAACACAAGATTTGAGCCATCATGTGCTGCCCACCCTCATGTACATTGCCACAAAAGCGTGCTGCCCTAATACGCCGCTCTGCCATGACACCAACCTTCATTCCTAAGAGGGTTATGTTGCTGGCATGTGTCGTCACCACTTGTTGCCATACCCAGTCTCTCATTCATACTGGAATGTGATCAGCAGCAGGGAGAATAGCTTGGTGACATCTTTGAGGACTTTGGTGCTGAGTATGCACACTCTCTGCAAGGGCCTCTGCAGATTCCCCTCCTGCAACACCATCAGTTTTGTTCATCCAAATCTTTGCCCTATAAGTAACCCATGAATTCATTATACTTGCATTGTCCATAGTGTTTGTTGCATCCACAGATTCAGGGTACCATCATTCTTCAACCACAACGAGCCAGAAACACGTCTACCAAGATATACCTCTCCCAGAAACACACACATAGGCACAATGCCAATGTCAGCTCTCAAGTATATATTCATGTTCCTGCACTATCATGCACACAAATCTGGGACTAAAGTTGGTGCTGCTCGCAAGGTAATGTAGTCCCTAAAGCTGCCATTTCATATGAACAGATACACATCATCCACATGCTTGCATGCCTTGCTTGTACACTGATCTCGCAGGTCACCTCGTACCTCTGCTCTCAGATACAGGTGCATCTCACCACAGTTTCAGCTAAAAATATAGGAATGGAGAACACAGTTTCCTGAGCTTTGTGCCACAGTCAACAGATACTTGTTTGCTGTCCTACCCTGTCAGTTCCAGAGCGGGTTTTAAACCTTCCTTTAGCAAGCTCTAGCAGTAATATTTTCTCATTAATTTGAGAAAACAGCTACTTGAAACATCAGAGGGCTGGGAGAGACAGACACACAGCACTAACTGATAAATTACTTGAGCTCAGTTTCGGATGCAACTTGAACCTCCAAGTTCATTTCTGGGACCCCATCCACAGGTGATCTGGCGTGGTCTAACCCAGCAGGGCTTCATGCCTTCACAGTTCACTCTGCTTTCAAGTCAGAAACCTAATTTCTCAGGATAAAATAAAAGCATAAAGACAGTGATAATAAAAGAAAACATGATTAACTTGTGATTCACATCTGATCTCAGGAATATAATCTAATTTTAGACCTTTCATTGATTTAGAGCTCTATCACTAATGCTGCATTTGAAAGGAAAGTGAATGACTCTTGGTGGTTTGGATGCGCTTCAAAAACCTAGCTTTTTCTCCACCTTCCGCAATCTTGTTTGTGTTTTGTTTGGTTTGTGTGGAAGAAATCAACAGAAGAGATTAGTTTGTGATCTAGCTATTAAGAGGAAGATAAATATCATTCATTTAATCTTTTCTAAAGAACAAAAAAAACCCCAAGAAGTCTCTATATTGTCCACCTTCCTTTAGCAAAAACTCCGGTTTTCCACTGACCTCCCAAAGATTGCTTCTACTTTCTTGAATTTCAGGGATGTCAGTGATATGCTCCTACATCACTGCTAGCATCTGATTGTCCGTTACAATTCCCAGTAGGTTTGTTTCAAAGCAGTGATACTGAAAACTACCACACACACCCCACCCTGCTCCCCCTGCCTGACTTCCAGGGAAGGGGATTAGAACTAATATAAAATAGAAATAAAGAAAATCTGGAGGGAGATAAACAGAAAGGGCAAGACGAAAAATAAACAATGCTTTGTGCGTGTGTGTGTGAGCAAGAAAGGGGAAAAAAAGGACAGGAAAAAGGTGGTAGGAGAAAAAAAAACCCACGCCAACAAGGGAAGCAGTGGGAAAAACAGGCCCATAAGAGAAAGAGAGAGTGCCTGTCAGATGCACAACACAGGGCTGTGCCTGACGGCTCTGAAGTGGGTGCAAGCGCCCTGTCCCTTCGCATCGCGGTGGCAGAGACGGCGACAGGGTGGCACTTGGCAATGGAGGGGGGAGCGTGCGCCTCTCTGCTCCCTAACACACTCATACATTTCCAAGCAGGTCAAGCTCATGACCAAACTCCAGTGTCAGTACAAGTTTGGAAAAAGCACTGTGACACACTTGGGCCAAAACTACTGCTATGTAAAATAAAATCACCCTAAACCCCCCACAACCTATTCTGAGATGAAGTCAAAAGAACTGAAGCAGCCGCTTTTTGAAAGGGGCCAGCCTGAGAACTGGTCATGTTAAGTAAATCCTCTCAGCATGAGGATTAAGGTCCTGCAACATTGCTCTTGCACCTCATATTCATACCACACACACCTCAGTGAAGAGATCGAAGTGAAATCACTGGGATATTCTTCCCCATGTCAGAGCTCCCTTTAGTAGGATTACGAATCCATATTAATCCCAGATGCATTTTGTTTAACCGGACTCTTTCAATGGCTCCTCTCAAACTTGTTTTCCAACAGGACACGGAGGGACCTCATAACCCTATGCTGCGGAGGTCCCCCACCTACGCATCGTTCAGCACAAAGGCTGGAATTACCTACAGCTCTGCACATATCCTGAAAAAGCACAATGCTGGAATCTGGAGTTTAATGACCACATCACATACTGTTTTCTGACACAACAGAGCTTTTAACCTCCTACATCAATTTTTTGTTTCACGGTCTGATGTTAACTTTGAATTTTTTATCTTTGAATTTGTTTGGTCCTGTGTTTCCCATCCCCCTTCACAAACAGTGGCCTGATTCTTCAACCCAAGCCCTAGCCATTTATTCCAAAGCAATCTGTGAGATGTTCTGTCCAGAAGAGGACAATATGTCCTCTCACCCCTTTCTGCTCCCAGATGGGCTGGAAAACACTTACAGAGTTCTGCAGAGCCAGCGCATCTCAGAAGAGAAATGACTGGAGCTGAGCAGGTGTCGCAGCCACAACAAAACAACATTTTGTGTCTGCTTCAGCACCTGCTTCTGTGGTAGCCACAGACATTAGAAAAAACAATTATTGGCCACACAACCCTAGCACATCAGAGGCCTCACCTGCGACTTACAGAAGGTGCCACAACCCGGGAGGTTCCCCTGTTCAACCCGAACTCACGCACCTTGCCTCATTCGTTTCTCACGGCGTCAGCCTGCTATAGCTTTTACCCAACACGACAGCAAGTCTTCCATTGTAAAAGTATTTGCAACTTGCTTTAGAAGAACAACAGGCCCGGTCTTTCTGCTCATGCGACTAGAAATTTACTGGACGGGGACAAAATGAAATACAGACCACACAGAGAAGGCAACATATATCCAGAGGCAATACAAAATTTATTATAGAATCATTTATTTCATGCAAGACCCAAAGGCTCAGCAACCAGGTCTGACAGGACAAAATTAACAACCTGCTTTACTCACCAGGGAAGTGTATATTTAACATCTCAGGCCCTTGAGGGATCAATATTGCAAGCTTCTTGAAACTTAAGAAAAATAACCTTTATCACACAACCCGCTGGACAGCTACAATTAGTATTTCTTCTTAAGCCCGTGTTTTATTTTGTTAATTGGATTAATTCCTTCTTGATACCCTGGGCTATGTTCCGGCCTTTTCTCCATTATTAAATAAACCTTTCTTGCTACTCACAGACCTGTAAAGCTGTTGCTCTGTTGGTTTTTAGTGACTTGGAACACGCTGTTCTCTCCCTCATTTCAGCCCCAATGAAAAACTGCTCCTTGAAAATTCAATAAAGCATCTGAACAGCACGTTCCCATGAAGCAATTCACCACTGGAGCCTAAGCAAGCTTTTATTTGGCATCTCCAGTTGGCTTTGGACCGAGGTGTTGCCCCTTCTCTCTCCTGAGTGCCCCAAGCATCAAGGCAAGCCCTCGGCCACTGTTTGGTTCAGATCCCCCATCTCAAACAAGAAACTTTCCAGCTCTTGGCCCTTTCCATCTGAGTTCAGTCACCCGTGGTTTGGATGCCCAGACTCTCTCAGACTGCTGCAGAGAAATCAGACTCTCCGCTCCGTGTGCCAGGCTGACTTATATGACAACGCCTGTGACACTTCAAGTTTGATAGCTGCTCTCAGATGTCAGCGAAATCTCCAGGGGATCAGCAGCCCCCAGGGCACCCAAGACAGTCTACGGGCACGTAGGTGACAGGCTGCAGCTTCCCCGGGCTCCAGAGAGGATTGGTTTCTCCTTGTCAGCTTTGGGACAGGGTAAGCAAGGCAGCAGGCAGCTCACGAGGCCATGGAGGAGCCTTCATCAAGGCTCATTCCACAGATCACAATCTGGCATCTCCTTTTGACAACCTGACCCCTCCCAGGTACCAGCCACATTCAGATTACCCAACTCCCTTAGGGTAAACCCTTCAATTCACACATGGCTGCAAGCAGAAAAATTGGTGCTGCTAAATTATTTGTTTCCTACTTTCCAAAGCCTGGAGGGGGAGATGCTTGTTGGTTTTTATCCTCTCTTTGAAAACGCTCCAGCTCAAAGAGAATCTTCCTATCTTTTAAATCAAAGACTCTAAGAAATCTCGTCTCTCCCCATTTCTTTAGAGGATCAAGTCACAATAAATAAGCCAATGTGCTCACAGGCAGTACACAAATTTGCAAAAAAACTCGGGCTGTAAAACGTAATGAAAACAGCTGTCCTTTCGGGGAGAACGATAAGGAAAGCAGCAGTAGCACTTTTCTGCGTTGCTCAATGGTTTCCTTTCTGAAGTTAGGTATTTTACGAATCACTCATGTAGAGCACCTTCCCCATGACCCCGCGTGCCCACACAAAGCCAGTGTGCTTGGAGCTGCCAGAGAGCGGCCCCACTCCTGCCTCCTGCCGAAGGATGAAAATACGTGGCTGGGTGGGGCAGGAAAGAGAAGAGGAAGGAGGCATCACCCATCTAAGACATACTTTTTCTGGTTCCCCTGTTTGCTTTATTATTGGCTGCTGGCTAAATGATCTTTTAGGTCATCTGCTTACAGTAATAGAAGGAAATTAAATATTAATAATAGACTATTTCCCTCTAGACTGCTTTTTGTTAACAAAAGGATACAAGTGAAATAAAGCAGGCAAAATCATCAGCACACCATGCTCTTGGTTTTCAGGTACCCGGTGCACTTGCAGTTTCCTTCAACCTTCCCTGGAGTTACACAAGCCCAATGTCCTGCACACCTGCCTGTGCGGACACCCATACAAGTGCAGAACACAACGATGTCTGGAAATCCTTGTTCTATCACGGGGCTCCACGTGGCCGTTTGACCCTTCCAGAGGTTCATTTCAGACTTTACCCAAAACATCATGCAAGCCACTGATGTTCTAACTGCAAAAAACACAGGGCCAAGGATCCTGAAGCACAGGGCTTGTCTCTGTTTGGGGAGTGAAGTCTTCTTCCAGCGTAAACCCGACAGTGGGGTAACAAGGTTTCTGGATTGGCTTTGCAAATTCTGCAGAAATACTGAGTAAAATGAGGGCTTCAGCTCTGCTAAACTTGGTCTAATCCCCTCTCACAGGAAAGCAGTAGCCCTCCAAGACTTAAAAGCTTCACTCCATGCACTTATGAAAGGCAAAAGAAACGGCTCTTCGGACATCTGTACTGCCCCTGATCTTTGTCAGTTCAGAAATGAGGAAGAGGGACAACGTTTCTGCTTTACATTTCCATCTCTGCTGTCGTCCAGGCCCAAAAAGGAGGCTATACTCACAGCAGGAACAAGCGTGGTGAATCTGGGTGTAAAGTCTTTTATCAGCTACGGGATTACTAGAGACACCCATACTGCTGCAGCAGTGAGGGCAACAAAAAGCGTAAGAAAATCATACCCTTCAAGCCTGCTCCGTCTCTCTCTTCTCCTCCTGTTTATACCCCACATAAATACCACAAAAATGCCCAAAAAGCGAAACCCCACTGGACAAAAAGCAAAGGTTGTAACACAGATGGGCTGGCTAATAGGAATGGCTAATGCAAACAATATTTCAGCTTTGCCTCCTGCCCTCCAAGGGCTAGAAGTGGATTAATTTTTATTGCAGTAGCGGAAGAGAACACTAGAACCGAAGACATTTGACCATTTTTTTCCCTAAGTGGATGTTATAAATGTTTAAAAGCAAGAAAAAAACCTCACAGTAATTATTCCCATTCTAATGGTCACAAAAAGCCAGGGAGGGCAAAACTAAGCAAGGCTGAATGACCAGCAGTTAAATAAGCCAGATCAAACAAACAAAAGCGAGAAGGTTCCCCTGTGCTCACTAGAGTAAAGTCTCACTGGCAAGCAGGCATCATGATATATTGCCAAAAGCACAAAAACGTGTTGGATTTTTGAGCAAACCATTTGTATCCAGGATTGATGATGTTGATTTACCTACAGCGGCATTTCCAAAAATAAAAAATAGAGCATTTGGATAAACATTCATAAGACAGACATGTAAAAAAGTATAATTAAAACCATGTACCATGGCCAGAAACAAGCTACTACTGCCAAGATCATCCACAATGTCTCTGAGGATCCAGTTTTCCTTTCCTGTGTGAGGGAAGAACTCAAAAGCAAACTCTGCCTCCCCACAGCCCTACTAAAGCCAGCTGTGTTCATACATAAGGAGCATTTCTTTCAAGAACAAACTAAGAGAAATGAGGAAACAGGATATCAAGAAGAGGTGACCCACTAAGGAATACAGGCAAGCAAAGAATTTGCTCTGAAAATATTTATCATATTGCTAATGCATCCATTCTGGTATATTTTAAAATAATGCAGTAGACCAGGCGTGACTTCACCTCTCATTTCTATATGACGTTTCCAGACAGGCAGCTGAGAATTGGGTACATCCGTTCATTTTCCTGCATTTTTATCCAGTTGTTCCCAAACCCGGTCTGCCTTCTCTAACTACAGGTTTGCTCTCAATCAGGCCTTCCGAGCCCTTCTCCCTCTCCTCTGAGCACCGTCCTTCTGCAGATTGTAAGCAGCGTTTGCCCAAGCTCTGCTGGTGGAACAAACGCTCACTCAACTCCAGTGCAGGGAGTGCTGTGGTGCCAGGTCAACCAACATTCTATCTTCACAGTAGAAGGGATCTAACTCTGCATCTCTCTCCATGTAACTTAAAATGATTCCCCAGCTGTCCTTCTCTATCCTGGTGAAGGCACTGTACGATTTGAACAGAGATGAGCAAATTCTACCTGCTTCTGAGCCAAAGCAAAGCTGTCTCACTGCATTAGCTCATCCATGGCTCATATGCTGACCCCTCTGAGCACGCGTTATTACTGAGGACCCATCATGAAGCTCCCGATACCACCCAAGCGGTTTGATTCAAACCCACCCACGGTACGCAAAGCAGTCAAGCCTCCACTGGGCTGCCAACACAGCTCATCACATCCTTCCTCCCCAGCCTGCTCCCTTCTCTTATCAATTTATGCAGTGACAGAGCAGCAGCACTCAGCCCAAGCTCCACGGAGCCTGCCGCGCCAACACAGCAGCGGAGCCCATCTAAACTCCCCCAGAGCTCCCCCACCCTCTGCCCCTGCACAGCCTACCTCGCCGGCTGCCGTGTGCTCCGTGTGGGCTGGACACTGCTGGCTCAACCGCGGGCATGGAGCATGTGCTGCTCCCTGTGCCTTGCAACACTGGCTGGTTTTCAGCCAACACAAGAATCCCTGTCTCCCTCCCATGCCCCAGCATGTGTCCTGGCCCCAGGCACCCCCAGGCTGTGCATCACCACGTTCCACCCAACTCATTTCACCTCACGTTGTCAACCAGCCACCAGTGAAAAAGCATTTCACCAGAGTGACAGTGCTGGCGCTGTGTGCTCCTCCCAAAAGCAGGCAAAAGCCACAGTAACAAATTTTCTGCCTCCTTGGTTTGTTTTCACCAACCTTCCCTCTTCCATTTTTTAAGGTGCTTACCCTGACTCGCTAATGCTTCTTGGCTCTCCCACGCCTCTTCATACCGTTCACTTTTCTGTCTCAGTCTCAAAGCTATTTAAGACATTTTTAGGACTCTGCCACCCTCTGTGGATAAGGAGGAGCTGACGCTCTGATGATGTCTCATGGCCACATGCCCTTACTGTGTCCCTCCCTCTGCTTTTTACTGTGACTTGCACCATACTTCTGTCACTCCTGCAAAGTGACTTGCGTTTTCATTATCAGTCAGCCACACCAATACAAGCCTTTCTAGAGGTGCTCAAAGCGAATTTCTTTTTTTCCAAGTCCTTGATTATAATCTGACTTATTAAGAACTCTCCAGCATCACTGCTTACTGATCCCAAAGTCTCAGTGTTCAGCTGGTGTTGTGAGGACTCTAATGAAGTTCTTCCTTCATTTCCTAAGTCCTCATGCTGTGGTAAAAGCACATCCGCTCACAAGTAACAGCCTGCTACTTCTGCCCGCCCCCTCCTCTGGCTGCTCGGGCCAGAGATGTCGACACTCTGGGGTAGAGTGAGCATGCAACTGCTGGTGAAAATGACATTTCTAGTCATCGTTTTCTCTCCTTCTACATCAAACCACTGGAGAACCAGTAGCCATTCATAAATACTTTAGAAAACATTTTACCAGACTTGCTAGCTGTTAGTGGGCTTGTCTAGAGGAAGCAGAAAGGCAAGGAGAGCAGCAGCAAGTACCCCATCACAATACAGACACTTCTACCAAGCTCGGGGAGCAGCCCTTTTCTCCTGTGAAAACTTAAGATATTTTGAAGTTTCTGCACAATAAGAGATTATAAAAAGCTCCAGCTGTAAAGAAACCTGCAATCATTTCTCAAATGCATGACAACCACAATTGTCACACCTTGCTGAACAAGGACAGACCAAAAAAGACTCCCAAGAAAAACTCCTTAGGGACTGTGGCATCTGTCTCCAAACGCAAAAGGTGTCAGTCAAGCAGAGATGGATCCCAGGGAGGCGCCCAGAACAGACATCCCCAAAACTTCAGGATGCTTTCTCCCAGGTGGACTGTGTCCATCTCTTGCCTGCTGCAATCATACAGCTAGGCTGTACTGTGGCTACATGGAGGAAAAGGAAGATTTCCCTTCAGGAATGGTGTAGGAAAGACAACAAAAACTGTCAATGAATCATCTTTCCTGTCTTCAGCCCACGAACACAGCTTCTTACCTTTCTATATGCTGCAAGAGCTGACACCATACAGTTGTACCAGAGAAAAAGAATCACGTAGCTATATCAAATCCACCAGAATCCTCTATGTCGACCCATGTTATAACCCTAAATGAATCATAATGGTCAAGGAGAGTTTGGATCAGCATTTAGCAAGACACGGGATGACATAAAATGAAAGATTAGTGCCTTTAGGTGTTTGACAAAGTTAGGTGCCTCAGTCTTAACAGATCCAGCTAAAGAGGCCTGATTTCTGGGAGGTAAGCACCTTTTGGAGTCAGGGTATTTTAAGGAATCCCTAACTAGGTAGCCATTAGCACAGGTCATTTTTTGCCAAAGATCCAGGCTGCAGAACATTTATGAAACTTTAAAAAAGTCAACGTGCTTCCCCCACACGTGTTCCAGAACTGCAATGGTGCTGGTGCCAGCCCAAGTCAGTCTGATGTTATTTTCCATCACCCCATTGAACCTGGGCACTGATCTGTGGATCGGACGTATGTGGAAACTGTAATTATTCAAATCAATTTCAATCACGTGCCCCTCTTCTGAAGATTATATTAAAGAGCCACATACTTCTTAGCTGTCTTTTATCCTGGAAAATGTTTCCTATGGAAAATCCCAGTCTGTGCCCAAGTATATGGATCTCATACTGATACCAAAGTTGTTATCACCACAGAATACGATATTTAACAGCCTACTTTCCTTAACCTCAACAACTGATTCATACCAGGACCTAACAATCACCCCCTATTCTGGGGAAACCTCAATAACCAAAATAATAGGTCAGTTTGTAGAGGACTTTCCCAGTACCAGAAGGGAGATGTGAGTGACAGGCCAACATCACAGAACAGGCAGAGAGACCAGAAACACTTATGCTCTGCCAGAAAGGAAAAAAAAAAAAGAGATGAAAAAAAGGGGAGACAAGAAGTGGGAGGAGAACACAATACTCTAAAACTAAAACAAAGCAGCTTCAAAGAAGCAAAACCAGGAGAAAAATGGGAGAGACTCTGAGGTCCAACTACTAATTGAGGAAAGAAACTTCTAACAGGGAAAACAGTGCAAACCTCACCACTCCCAGAGGGACGCATTAAAAGAGCAGAATGAGACCCAATTACACTTCCCTCCGTTGAGCAGCATTACTCACTCAAAGGAGATACGCAGACGTGACCCCCAGCTGATGCTGGCTCGGGTTCAGCTGAGCTTTGCATGGCTCCACCAGTGAACAATCCCTCTCCTGCCCTCCTTGAAGAGCTGCTGAACTGGGAGCTGCAACTCTCCCTGTGAGCGTCCAGCGGACAGGGAGACAGAGTGCGCTGTATCTCGGCTAGCCAGCACATAAAACAGCCCCAGTCAGCAAGGACTAGAGGCCTCCTGAGAATGCCCGAGTGCCTTCCACCCTGGATCTGAGCGCAATCACAAATGCGGATCGACACACAGACAGGAGCCCAGCATGTCATTCGTCACGTCTCCAAAGCTTCAGGAAAACCCCCCTTTCCTCTCCTCGTATCAGAGAGGGACAGGAAGATTCCCTCATCCTCTGTACGCCTTTCCCTCCCCCTGTCCCTGGCTCAAACCATCCCTACAAGAAGTTTAACTCCCCGCTAACTTCTCCATTGTCTCAGATGCATTGTTTGCAAATGTTCCCTAAAAATGCTATGTAAAGTATTCTTTATTCCCGTTTCAGGTCTTTCCACATCCCTGTGTAACACCTGGAGTTTATCTTGATACCTGTCAGATAGCGATAAACCTACTGCATGCAACCTCTGACTTATCACCTAAGATAAATACGATCTGTCTTGTAGTTGTCATTTCTTTTCAAACCCTGCCTTCCACTGCTGCATTTGTAGTTGTAACAAATTGCTTATTTCATTCGGGCTTCAAATGTGTAATGTTTCAAAAAAATAAAAATAAAAATAAATCAGCAAGAATGCCAAAACATACATAAAATTTCAAGCGTGGCCTTCCTGACACTAGATTTACTGCTGCTTTGTAGGCAAGCAAGCTCCAGTACTCCTGCTCCTGCGTATCTTCTACAATGGCATTTGCATATACTTTACATATGATACCTTGTATTTTATGCTACCTGGTAATTTTTGGTTTTAACAATTAACCAACAGGCCCGATGATGAAAAGTATCCTTTCTCCAGAACAAGCCGTAAACAAAACTGATAAGGTTTGAGTTAGTTGCCTAAATACAAGTGAACAGAGAGGTCTGAAGTGCCCCAAGCTATCACCTGAGCCGTTGCTGTCACTTCAGCAGGGCACGTGCCTGCCCTAGGTCCTGCCCTGCTCTCTGCTAGCCCCACCGGGATGTCTCACACAGCACCAGATGTCTGCCCACAGCCCCCATACCAAGCCCCAGGTGCCCTGAACGGGAAGGGACGAAGCCTGCGCTCAAACACGCCACAGCTCTGTTAACACTTCTGCCTAGCAGCAGCGATCACCCTGAACACGGAATTTTTACAGAAGCCATCTCGTAGCATTTGGCTTTTCTCTGAACTCTCCTAAGCACTTAGTGGCTCATTAGCTCTTTTCATAACCTCATTGCTGTGTGCTTATCCAAACAACTTGATCCCAACTTTGCAATTGCATCACCACATGGAGCTGTACCGCAGCCTACCGACCCTGTCCCTGCCACGCTCCTGCGGATCTCCAGCCACACCAAGCATGAGGTTGCCAGGTTTCGTGCAATTTGCTCCTTACAGATCTCAGGCTGAGGAGCAGAAGAGACCACACCTTTATTCACTCACATCTACCAAATACCTGCGTTTGTCGAAGCACTACTGAATCCTCTTTGCTGATCCTCTGTGGGTTGCCCACTGTGGTTGGGACGAGGAACGAGTTACAGCAAAGGAGGTTTAAGCTGGGCATTGGGGTCTTTCCTGCACCCCAGGAAAGTAAGGAGTCTCCACTGCAGGCCTTCAGGAGCGGGATGGAGAAACAGCTGTCAGGAAGGGCAAAAGCATAGCTGATCCTGCCTTTGGGCAGAGGCATGGATTAGATGACCTCGAAGTACCTCCTGAGGATATTTCCCACAATTTAGAGTTGTATGTGCCATCTGTCTGTTCTGATCTACAGAGATTTATTCAGGGAAAAAAAAAGTGCAATACAACCAGTAACTATTCCTGACACAGATGCAACCTTTGTGAGGGGAGAGGTATCTTCTGATTCTGTAGAGGCAACTGAAGCCTTCAGAGGGTAAACCACCTTCTGTGTATCTGCCCAGATCCTCCTGCCCTCCCAAGGCAGAATGCTGCCGGTTCTTCACCCTTAACAGACCAACCCTCGACATTCAGCTACATGAGCATCTCATTAAGTAGGCTACTTTCTCTGCCTTTTTAAAATGAGCAGAGAGGCAAGGTACTGGTGCTATCGTGCTCAAGTAGTTTCGCCAGGGTTGTATGGGTGCACTGAGGCAAAACCTGAAGGTGGATCCATGAGGCAACCAAGGCTTCTGGTCATAAATACGAGACCCTGATGAAACGGAGTAACTCCCCATTGACTTGTGAGAATCCTCCCTGATTCCTTGACAGATAGCTCAAGATCTGTTGGTTTTTAGTTTAGAGTCCAACAAAAAAGAAAGCCCTAGTAGCCTATCTCCTTTTTCAGATGGAAAGCACACAGTAAAGAAGGACCTAGAGAATTATCCACCATCCAGATCAGATGGAGAGAATGAACAAGAATAACTGAGATCTGTTCAAGCTGAAGGCAAGGACAAACTTTGCAGGACACCAAGAGAGATGGTGATGCTGGTAGCACCCTTTGGATGGAAAACACCTCACAGCTGTGCAGAACTCAGAGAGCGCTCAGACACACTATGCTTTGTCCCATCTCACATGTGAAAACGTGGGCAGAAATGTCAAACCGAAGCGAAGAGCTAAAGCGTAGCAAAAATAAGTGTTATGGTGGAAAAATCTGCAAAGCCTTAAACATCCTGTATAGACGAGAAACCATACGGCCATCAGTCATTCGGGCAGAAAGGAAGTGGTAAAGCAGAAGGCTTTCCCTCCCCACCAGATGGAAAAGCTGCCAGGCTCAGGACCAAAGGGGATGCACTCGGCCGGCCAGCCCGGACCCCTCAGAGCAACAAAAATGAAAGGAAGAGTGAAGGTTCACACCAGACCCTCCAAACCTCCTGCCGGACTGAGCTTCTCCCAGCAGTTCTTAAGAGGGCTTAACCACATGGCTCTACATAAAATCCAGTATTGATGATTAAACAAAAAAGATGAATAGCTTTCAAAAGTTGATTACATCCAAACGCAATAGTGCCAGCAGCGCTTATGGAAACATCCTATTAAAATATCAGCAAAAATAGAAATGCAAACACGGGAGACCTGGCAGGCGGCTTTTCAGCTCAGACCTTCAGTGCCTTTTGCACTCAATGACAGAACAACAGAGGCTAAAAACATCATCACTGGGCTGACGTCCCCTGACCTGGCACAGGGTGATGATTCTGTTTCTTATGCACAAAAACACATATAGAAAGTGAGACAGATAATCTATGTGTGTAAATTCCAAACTTGCCACACAAACGGCATTAAAAAGGAGACCTGCTTGCCTTTTTTTTTCCCCTGCACCCTGGAGTAGGCATTTTTTATTTTATATATGCACATACATGTTTGCAGTTTGTACCCATATGTTTTCTCTACAAATTCAGAGGCTCATAGCTTTCCTGGCTAATTCAGAATTTAATCCATTTGCCACATTAGACAGGATTTTATTTATGTAGTATCTTTGTGATACGTGATTACATTTATATTGACTTTTTTATTGAGATTCAAAGTAAGGTATTTCTTCCACACATCTAATTCAATTGAAATATTTCTCACATCCTCGTTGGTCACTTTATCTAATCTTTTGGTACTTCACTTGAGCAGCAGGCTCTGGGGGGGTGGCTCTAGTAGCAGGAGCTGGCCACGCTTGCTTTGTCTTTCTCAGTTCTCTCTCACACAGAAGAACGAATTTAGCAATTGCTACAGTTCTTGAGTTACACAGGTCTGAGACTTACGAGCCTGGTAAGAAACCTGAAAACAAATGCATCTGAAGATTGAGTTATCTAATAGTTGACCATCTGCTTAGGAAAATAATTTTAAGTAGTTATGGCAATTCTATTAACTGCTGTTTACCAAGTCAGTCATGTTGCTCTCCAAGTTAATCCTTCCCAACTCCTCTGTGGGCCCTCTGCCCAAGGCAGTTTTGAAGAGGGTGCTTGACCACCTCTACCAATTTCAAGCTACAGCAAAGCCTGCGATACCTCCGCACCCGAAACTTACCCCAAGCTCACACTGCACCAGGACATAAAAGAACATTAAAGCAACTGCGGTGCTTCTGGCCCACTCTTAGACCATGCAAACGACCACGCAGAAGAACCTCCTCCCGGGAGCATCCCCTGCAAGGCACCACACGCCCGCACATCGCAGCGGCAACGCGCCTGCTGCCCAACGCACCCTTCCAGGACGAAGAGCGCGGGGCCCCGGGGACCTGCCCGCCGGGGCAGCAAACATTCTCGCACGTCCTCCCAACAGCTCCGGAGACAACCGGCACCTTGCGGCCCGCTGCCCTCCCCTTCGCCTGCCCTCTCCCCCGGCACGGAGGCACCAGGCCCCTCGGGGACTGGCAGCTCCACCGACCACTGGGTACCGAGGCGTAGGGAGCTCCCGGGCACAGCCGAAGGGACAACGCCGAAAAACGGCTTCAGTCGCTTGGCACGAATAACGCAGGGTCGGGGCTTTCGAGGTCAAGGAACGGGCTAAGCCTGCTCGCAGGTCCGATGCCATCCGTGCGGTCCCTGCCCTTTTTCCCTTAGCACGACTGCACAGGGCACGGAAAACTCCTTTGCTGAATACCGCAGAGAACTCTACAGGACGCAGCGCGCTCCCGGGGAATCGCCACCTGCCCACGAAGCCCCAGCACAGCACCGGCCGCAGGGCCGGCGGGAGGGCTGGCAGCAGGGAGGCAAAGTCCAGCGCTCGGGGCTGCAGGAGGATCCACGGAGCAAACACCTCGGAGCGCCGGGGCGTGCCGGGCGCTGGCAGACGGGACGGGCACCGGCCCCACGGCGGGGAGCCCACCCGCGCCGCGGCCGGGGAGCTCGGGGCAGGGGGCGAGGCGGCACCGAGACGGCGGCGGGCGGCCGCTTTTGAAACTCGCGGCG
>Ga0065711_1001793_pt1 | contig 58569 bp, 23 predicted proteins | sample Hoacrofraction12_FD_59098 | JGI IMG/M metagenome (GOLD analysis project Ga0065711, IMG submission 59098) | Hoatzin crop microbial communities from Cojedes, Venezuela - Epithelial fraction 12 v2 (version 2) | ecosystem: Host-associated > Birds > Digestive system > Esophagus > Crop | place... | reverse complement strand
CCCAACTCCCTCAGCCTGTTCTCATAGGAGAGGTACTCCAGCCCTCTGCTCATCTTTGTGGCCCTCCTCTGGACCCGCTCCAACACATCCATGTCCTTCTGTTGGGGGCTCCAGAGCTGGACGCAGTACTTCAGGTGGGGTCTCACAAGAGTGGAGTAGAGGGACAGAATCACCTCCCTCGACCTGCTGGCCACGCTTCTCTTGATGCAGCCCAGGATACGGTTGGCTTTCTGGGCTGCAATGTGAGTTCCATTTGGGAGAGCATAAGAGTATAAAAATAACTGTGTTGGTTCAGTGTAGGGGCTCATTATTCACTCTCCTGTTTCAAAATGTTGTTGCGGGATGAAGTGTCAGAGTGCATGGAACAAAGGGATCTTAGGGATATCATGACTACAATCAGCGGCATATCCCTGGTCTTCTGTCTGTTCTTGTTCACCAGCATGTGAATGTACTGTAAACAGCAGACTTCCTCTGAGTGACTGACCAGCCTGGTGGGCTGTTGAGGTCCAAGCTCTTCATCGTCTTCCTCACAATCTTTGGCAACTTCAGGAGACTGGATTCCGGTGAAACACTCCAGGAAAGCGGTTCCACAATATTATCACCTGCTTCTTCCTCTATGATTTGGGCCTCATCCCCTGGTCTCATATTCATGTCTGGCCTGTACAATGTCAGAAGAGATCCCCTGCCAAAAGAAAGAGAAAAGACAACATGAGGAATTGATACCATATGAACTCCCCCCAGAGTAAGTAATTGCAGATATTTTGTTCTGTTGTGACAGAAACAAAGACAGCCTTTTGTATTATGCTTTATCATCATTCTCTTTCATCTGATAGCACAGTTTTGTAAGCTCAGCAATTGCGTAGTGTAGAGTGGTGCGTTATGGTGAGTAAGTAACAGCAGAAATTGTGTTTGATTAATTTTATTTTTCGTTTCTCTTTTGAAATTAGCAGTGGGTTTTTTTCCAAATGTTTAGAATGATTACCTGAGTAACTTTGAGTTATAAATTCCTTTTGACATCTGTTCAGAGGAGGTGATAGTTTATTTGATTCAACATGTTAGTCACGTGATAGTGTTTCTATTCTCTTAATGGCTCGGCCATAAAAATTTTAATCAGGATTCTAGTTTTTATCCTGGAATAGTGAATTTGAAACTATTATGCTATGTGGATTGGTTGTGTTGTTTTCTACCAGAAATACTTATTTTAAAAATAATTTTAATCCAGACAGTTTACTTTCTGAGAAAGAGTAAGTTTGTGTAAAAAATCATGAATAATTGAAAATGAAATCACAACCTGTAACAGTTTTTCAGCTTTGGTCAAATAATCTGACCAAAACTACAAGCATTTTAGTGGCAAAATGCTATCATGTTGTCCTATGTCCTAGTTTTTGTCCCTGGGTTCTCTTCCTAAAGTCTACATTTCATATTGCACTACGTGGATTTTCTAAGAGGAGAAAGCATGATATTTCTTGACCCCAGCATATAAAGGAGTGCAAATTCCATGAAGCTCCAAGAATGTACTTTAAATCCAAAATATTATTGCTTTTTGGCTAAAGCATTTAGAATGGGGCAGGGAGGATTCTTCCACAAAGTTTTCTGTGGGCAGAAGGTGATGAAAAAGAAATGTTGATGTTTTGAAGTGACCACTACAGAAATATTTGCTGACGTATGTCTGATATGCATGTTGTCTATGGAACGCCAGCCGCAAAAGTGAATACAAGCAAAATTGAATTAAAACTGGTATCCTTGCAAATGCCTGTGAGCAGTATGTTTCAGCTTGTTTCATCTTTAGCTCTTCTATCCACTAATCTGAGCTAAATACTCTTGGAAGTTGTGTTTGTTATCTCTGTTGAGCAATGGAGTTGTCCAGAATGCAGTTTAATTTATTTAAAATCCTAAAGAATAGCAGGTATTTTATTCTGACAATGCTGATTAATTGTAAATCTTTGTCCTTGATGCGCTAGAAGTTTTCAAAATTATTCTTGATGAACTATTGAATGGATTAATCATTTTTTCCTTTTGTTCTGCTCCTGAACTGATCAGATTTTTTGTGAGTGTGTTAATTTCTCAAAAATTCTTCTAACTCTTGCCAATAAAATATAAAAACATATTATGAATGGTTTTTATGAACTACCCCCTACTACTGTTTCTTTAAGACTCGGATATTTTTTCAGGCATTTGATTTTTCTGCTGAGGCAAGTCTTCTGTTTCTACACTATGGTTAGCTAATTTAGTTTGTTAAAATAAGAAAATAACCAAAATCATCTAACCCATAAAGACTTGCAATATTACTTTTCAGCCTGGATAATTATTCACTATTTGTGAAGTATTTAGGATTCATGAATATTATCAGGGCTAAAAACAGTTGTCATGAAGATATGCATATGCAGTTATTAACAATAAGCCACAAATAATAACTGAATGAGCCAACAGCAAATGTGACAAAATTATTCACTATTTTTTGCGGTATCTAGTCAATTCTGCTTAGGATCTATAAATAACTGCTGACTTACAAGTTCTGAAGGCCGGGTAGGACTGTTGGATCTTTTTTCTGATTTCCTAGGTAGTGTAGACCAGGTTCTGTTATCTAGTTATGCTGAATGGTGATTATATCTGTGTGCATTTATTGTTTTAATTCTGCTAAGTGTAGACAGACTGAAAAGGTTTAAAGGAAAGTAGAAAAAATCTGGTATAGTAATTGATAAGGCCTAATGAGGAGAAAAAATATGAACATTTAGTATAGGAGTCTAATTTAAACAGTGCAAAAGTCATGTTGTAGTTCAAATATCCTCCATGTACAAGGTGGGAAGGTTTAGGGTATTTCTTATTCCTTCCTTTTGCAAAATTGTGTAGAATCACGGTGGGGAAATAAATCTTAGAGAACAGTGACAGTTGTTTCTCTATAACAAATCTGATTGTTAATGGAAAGAAATGCAAGACAGCCATCTGTTGGATTGCGCAGCAACATGCTTGGTTTTCAGGTCCAAGTGTGGGCTGCCGGTAGTCCAGAAAGGAATAAGTACAGTCCTAATTGCAAGGGCAGACGTGTTTGTGGATAGTTTAAATTCAGGCTGAGCAGAAGTCCACTGAAAAGGAAATAGTATGCATGTAAAAATGGGTCCTAGGAGTGCCGCAGACATCTGTGATGAAGACAAGGCTTTGTTATCAGCATGTTACTGATGGTACAGAGGTTTTCTGCGTCTTTTCACAAGTAATAATTCTACACTGCAGGACTATGTGGCCAGCAGCAATCAAACATGGTGGATTCAGGGCTGGTCAACTGTCTAGAGAGAGCAAATGCACAGCTGATCTCAACATGTGTGTCAGTGTATAACAGAAGATGAGCTTGTTCCTGGACTTGTGTGACACTTTCAGGTACGTACTGTAAAGAACATACTAGTGAAGATCACAGTCTATTTCTCTTTAAAAAATTAAGTTTAGTTTAAGGTTTGGATTAGATATCTTGGATGCTTATATTTTGTATGTTATTGGCTTTTATTAAAAACCCTTTCCATCATATTGATCATTAAGTTATATAGTCAATAATTGGGTGTTTGTGTCCCAGATCTACCGATCCAGATTTACAATTTGATAAATGAGCCATGTTGCCTGTCATTGCCACTCATGCTGAGGATCTGAGCCAGCATATCTTCTTTCCCACCTGAGATACTGTGCCAGACTTCTATTTTGAACTGATTTTGTACCTTTCTTAGATCTGGGGCCGTTTAGCTAGGCTTAGTTCCCAATACAAAGGAGGCAACTTCACTCTGCTGTCTGTCTCCAGATCTTTTTGGTAGAGTCAAGATAGTGGATACACTGGCTGCCCCTCTTACCACAGTCTTCAGCGTAATGTTTAAGCACATGTTACCTCTCTTTCAGGTGACACCACAAAGGAAAATTCTTGATATGGTACCATGGTGCTGGGTGTTTGGGGAGGGATTTTGTAAGCCTTTTGCATATTGCTGCTGTCACTAGTCATTACAGCTGCATGCTGGTACTCAAGACTAAGACCCAAACCACAGTGAATTCAATGGAAATATTATAAGTGGTTTTATCTGGAACAAATGGTGCAATTTTTGAGAGCTCCCTAACTTGACTTTTTTTTCTGTCCCTGATGAGGCCAATTTTGCTTAAAGCTAGAAAAAAACTGAACCAGCGTTGAAAATCACAGCCTGTATGTTCCTCTGAGTACAAGTAGATTGAATTTCAATTAAAAACTGGAGTGAAGTAAAAGGTCACTTGTTAATTCTAATGTAAGTTTAAATGGATGTAAATTAACTTTGTTTCTTTCTCCGTCTTTGTCACATGTTCTTTTGTATGTTAGTGAAATTACAAGACTGGATAACAGCCAGTGGTTGTAAAAGGTAAAGGGGAGAGGGGCAAGCATGTCTGAACCATAAGAAAAGTATCCAAAGAAATGGTTAGGCTAAATAATGGAGCAGAAGGCTATACTGGTTGATCTGCACTAATGATTTGTTTGTTGCGATTTGTGGCAGACATCCCTTGTGAATGTTTGACACGTGACTTTTGGTGGAGATATTCATTTAGTTTGCAAACACCGAGCATTTGACCACTGTATTCCATGTGATAATCATAAGTCTTATATTCTGAATTCCTGTGCTGGCCTTTTTTTCCTCTGTAATTTGGCTTAGACTGTGACAGCATCTGATTGTGATGAGTTTATCCCATATGTTATCATCAGCAGATTAATATTAGGTTCTAAATAAGGTTCAGCTGACACCGAACTGATACAGCTGGAAGGACAAGGGTCCCAGCTGGGGCAGGCCATACTGTTAACATCCCTACAGATCTTACTGTGAGCTGAATGCCTGTCACTCAGCTTCTAGCTTTCTGAGAGTTTTCAAATTACATAAGCAGAGTTTATTAATTATAGATTCTATAGTCCCTAGCAGATGATCAGAATTACTCTTTGATATGACTATGTATCCTTGATACACAAAAACGTTCGCAACATGTGTAGGAGGTAAATCTTGTGGTCCCAGTCCAAACTCAATGAACAATTTGGTTGGAAAGGCATTCCAGTCTCCATATATGCAACTCTTAGAATAGGAGTAATCCTCATGTGCAATTTGCTAATAAAAAGTCTTCTTACCAGAACACAAGGCCCCTAAAAGCATGAAAGAAAAAGGTTATACAGTTTTCATGCCTGACAGATTGTGCGCTCTTTTTAAGAGAAGCTGGCCTTTCTGCTATGTAAGGTTTTATTCTTGCTTAGTCAGCAAATTGTAACAGAAAACGTCTGATTTTATGTTACATTTAATATGAATTTCGTGACTTTGTCTCCATTTTAATCTATAAAGCCTGGGTTTTTTCCCTTTAATTTTAATAACCCAGTTTTCAAATTGCTGACTGCTACTGTTTGGGGGTATTCAATTCCAAAAGCTCCTGGGGAAGAAGGACTGATCCCTAACCTCAGAGGAAGGTACAAGTTGTGTCCTGCATAAATAACTTCATTCTCAGAAGCAATCTGGCGTGGGATATGCAAACAGGAATTGATGTATCGGTTTGTGTTGAAGGCAAAGGAAGGGTGCAACAGCTTCAACAGAAGAAGATAATAACTACTTATTTACAGAAAGCAAAAGAAAAACATTCAGAAATTTGGAAGCAAAAATAAACCAATTTTTTTAATAGAACAGAAAGGTTTCCCAGCAATTCCAAATATGTTTGATTCTGTTAATAACCTTTTCCAGGCTCTGTTTGACCTCAAAACCAAAATAGAAGTTTTGCCTTCGTTGCTTAAGACAGATGAATTTGAGCAAGATAACAAATGTGGATTACGTCACTACAAATACTGATAGGGAAGGTGACACTTTGGGTGTTTGCCTCTGGCAAAGTATGTAAGGCCAGTGCTATATTCCTATCTAGGCACAACCTTTCTGCTTACCTTACAATAAATTAAACTGACTACTTGTCTTCGCTATGGCTGAAGCAGCTTTTTTTTTTTTCCTTTTAACCTCAGAGTAACTAATACACCTTAGCTTTCATGAGGTAAAAGATAGTGAATGCAAGACACTTCAGTTTACAAGATCAGTTTACATCTGCCTAAGGTCAATTTAGCTAAATTTATCTCGCAGTGAAACTGAAGTACTCTGACATTGCTGTCTTTTTTCGTCGTTTTTTTTTTTTAAACCTCACACAACCTTGTATGGGCCAATTACCCTAGCTAAAACACAGAACATGTTGAGCAATGAATGAATTATATTAACTGCAGCATTTCTAGGTTATGCTAGTATGGAGATCACAATGCTGATGGTACAATACTTACCTTGCAAGTAATTTATCTTTATCCATAGGCAATCAATCTCCCTACTTCTCCTGGTTCATTACTCAGCTGTATATTTCAATTTGATCTACTGGTGTGTGGTTTTCTGCTGTTCTTACCAGATGTACCTGCTCAGATTTAGCTACTTCTAAAGTGCTTATCCAGCTGTGGGCTTCCCATGACACTGTCATCCGCTCTCCACTGAAGCAGGTATAATTAACATAGGAACCACATTTGATGTCTCTACACAATTTATCCTTCCACTGCAGAGCGGCAGCCTAAGATTTTCTGACTTTCTTAGACAAATTCAGTCTCCCATGATTCTTATTTAATTGTTTCTGTTCTCTGTTAAATGTGAATAAGACCCTATTTCTGTGCCACTCAGCTTCCTCATTTCACCGTGTAATGGCAAAAAGTCTGCATAACATTGTAAATGAAAAAAAAAATTACTTTTTATTCCATTCCCACTGCACCCAGAATTTCCTGACTGTGCTATTAAAGAAGTTACACTGATTTACCTTAGGTACTAAGGACTCTGACTGATGTCACAGAAGCATAGGTTGGAAAAGACCTCTAATATCATCAAACCCAACTATCTACGCTACACCACCCTGACTACTAAAGCATATCCTGAAAGTGCCACATCTACATATTTTTGAAATACCTCCACGGATGGGGACTCAACCACCTCCCTGGGCAGCCTGTTTCAATGCCTGACCACTATTTCTTAGTATATTGTGTTTTCCTAACTTGGAAACAGGTCTCACCTGATTTCCTAAAAGTTAATCTGTCTATCCTTTCCTCTCTTGAAATATCTCCCAACAACCCATATTCCAGTTAAGTTGCATAAAGTGCCCTGAAGAGAGCCATAGTATTATGAAGAACTTTCTAGCACATACTCTCACTTTATAGTAGCACAAAAGTTGACTATAATTTTGAGGTCAACCAAGTGCCTGAGGTGTTTCAGCTCAAATACTCTAATGTATTTCTAGAAAATATATTACTATCAAGATTTTTCTGTCTGCTAAAGAGGGTGAAGAAGTTGGTGAGTGTCCAGTCCTTTCCAGTATGGATTAGAAAAGCCTACTGCCTCACCGATCTGAAAAATCTTCTGTGAAGTGTGAATTTGGTTTTGTTTTCTCCACTTAAAGGTAAAACAGAATTTATCATCTTTCAAAAAGTTTTCAGGTATAGATTGTATCAGAGCCACTCTTGCAATGGCATTAATCTGTGCTAACTGTGGCTGTTCAGAAACCAAAGTTCAAGTAAGCAGAAGCTGGATTTAGCATAATGCTCACAAACGTAATCAATTTTTTTTAGACGTTGGTGAATTATCCTGCTAATAGTGTGATAATCTCAGAAAAGGAACCGTGAATTGTAGGTTCTGTAGTACATTTGTGACATTTCACTGTAAAAGTTATTTGAAAGGGGAATTATTTGACCGAATATGTTTATTAATTTTTTAGATTGTACAAATAATTTTCAGTATTAAGGGCACTGAATTTCTAATCTTAAATCACGATGTTCCATGTTAACCCACTGTTTGCCTGGCACAACCCAAGCCAAGGCAGAAATTAAAACCAACACAGATGATGTATATGTATGCATGTGTATACATGCTACGTTTTAATTTCATAGTAAGTAGAGATATATACATGTTACCCACTGTATTCTCAGGACACTCTAACGTAGCATTATTACTAAAGTAAGAAAAGAAATGGGTGTATTTTTGGATGTTGAAATGTATCTGTGTGAGGGCACACTGTAGTTCAAAGGCTTTGCTAGCCACCGATGCTTGCTGTCTGTGCAACAGTAGATCTGTAGGTGCCACCCAGGCACCACTTTTCAACAGTTTTCTGGCAAAAGGTTTTGTGACTTGAGTCACAATATTCTGTTTCTTTACCTGCAAATGAGTACTTTTCCTGTTGATTTTAGACTTCACCCAGGTGCTATGCTGTACTAAGACAGCTGTGTTTTCTCACTCAATTTATAGCTCATTATACGACCGGCCTCTCAAAAATCCAAGTTGTGTAAGCTAACAGCATGTTCTGTCATGAGCACTTTACTCTTGCCTTTCTTACATAGATTCACACCTTGTATTTAAAGCTCACAAGTAGTGATATTTCAGCATGCTATGAAAGTCTCTGATACATCAGACAAGCAAGGTTCTTGATTTTGCCAAAGCCTGCTTCTCTGGCAGTGTAAAAACCCTGAAGAAGATGGAAATAGGTCCAGAGAGTTTGCTGTGACTTTGGGAGTTTTTGCTCCAAAGCTCATTTTTTTTCTCGGTGGCCACTTTAGGCTTAAGGTGTTGTTGAGTAAAAGTGCAGGTTCCAGCTAGCTGTGATTGGCAAGAGCTTTTCAGAAGGAGTCAGATCCTGTCTGACAAGTTCAACCCTTAAAGACTCTGTGTTCATATGCAGCCATCCTGTGCAGTAATGAGGCTCCTTGAATTTAAACCAAACACTGAAGCAGTGTCTTAACGGTCTTGCTTTATCAACAAGAAGAAGCTGGCATAAAACCATCCTTGCCCCTTCCCTGCAGATGAACCAAACCTCAGGAAACCTTCAGGAAAGGCTTTTGGCAATGTTTAGGGTTACAGAATTGCTGTGCCAAGACTGCTGCCTTTATATTTCCTTTGGGAAAATGTAGTTTCATCAGAATAATAATTTTTTTTATACGAGCTATTTCCGTCCAGTCTGTACAGTTGACATACATTTGTAAATGTTTCCAAAAAATCAGTGAATTCATTTATTTGCATTTTCTGATTTATTTTTGACTTTCTCATTTCCTTTTCTTTTGACAGAATGTTATGCTATATTTTCAAGTTTAATGTCAAATTATGAAAGGCATTTCAGAATTGCCAGTCTGTTTAGTATTTCCAGATTATGAATTTTTCTTCAAAGTTAGTACAAAATAAAATTTTGAAAAGTCAGACTGTCTAACAAGATGGAAATTCTGTAATTGGTTTAATGTTCCCATCTATGCTTTTGAGCTCCAGGGACCTGATTCAGTGCCCACCAAAACAAATGGGAATCTTTCTCTTGAATTCAAGGACTTTGGACTCAACTTTAAGACCAAAGAATTTTTAAACTGATTATAGAGGCCAAGAGGTTTTTTTCTTTCTTTTTTAATTTTAAATATTCCTGGTTCTATCTCCTATGAAAACCCAACTGGCAGGAGGAAATGTGAGGAGAGGATCCACATTGAACTCAACATGAGGAAGTGAGAGGGCTCCTAGTTTCTACACTGAATCCCAGCTATGCCAGAGGATTAGTTTAGTGGAATCAGCTGTGAACCCTTACATAGCTGCAATGCCATATTACTGGATCTCTGCAAACACCATGATGTTGAATGTTCAAGAACAATTTTTTATAAATACTGAGGACTTTGATATAGATTGCTGCTTTTTTTTTTTTTCTTAGGGATTGAACAGATTTCCTGGGGCAGCCAGTATGTATTAGCATATTGAATATGCAGGAGATGGAGCACAGAAGTGACACTGGTCACCTATCAGTATTCAAGTATGCTGCTTCAAGTGGTTCAGTGTTGGTTCTGAGCACTCTAACAAGCTCTTGATTCCACCAGAAATATTTCAGGAGAAGGGGCCAGATCACCTCCTTTATCACACCTGCATGAACTTCTCTGTCTATTCAAGCTAACACAGGTAGAAGTTACAAGAAATTATTATATACAAAGTACTTCTCTCGTGACCATCATTCTGCCCTATCCTGTGCTGTAATGGGAGTCTGGTGTTTCCTCAGCTCTGCCTTACTTTATGCAACACAGTGAACGAAGAGGAAGCAAAGCCTGTCACTCCTCAGCCATTCAAGCTAAGTACAGAGCATCAAGCCTCATTTTTTAACTTGTATCTCATGTCCCCCAAGTCAGCAAATGTGACTTACAGAGGGAGCAGATGGCACTTTTACAGAGCAGGTTTTTGGAAAGGAACTGTGTCATAGTGACCAGCCAATTTTCCTGAAAACTTAGTGGCACATTGTTGAAAAAGGCGTAAGACATGTTGATGATATACACTGTGTTCTACTTCTTACACTTTTATGAGAAGTGATTCTTTTGGACTGACTTAAAACGTAGGGGGTTTCTTTTCTACAGTCTTTGGTAGATACTCAAGTAGATGTTTGGTTTACAGCTGCTTCCTGCAGATAGGGAACCTAGGCACTTGTTTTTTTCATTCCCGAAGCTCTTTTACCAGGCTTCTGGGGCTTGTTTATGCTATCTTTGCAAGACCCATGTGTTGGGTTTGGTTTGGTTTTTTTAATAAATGGTGATATGTCCACTTATGAGGCTGAAAGTTGCTGCTACTAAGGCTCCTGCATAATTCTCTAGAAATTTTTAGAGTTTGCCCCAGGGACAAACCCTTGGGAGAAAATCTTGCCAGAATGAAAATGGCTTTTCTCCACCTTTCTCCCTGATCCTCACCTACTTTTCTGGTGGCCCATGAGACAGTTTCTGCCATACTGACAGTGATTTAAGTTCATGTGCACCTCCCAGATGAGAAGTGCTAGGAATCAGATCTGTTATGTGGTGTACTACGTATTCAGCAGCTATGAAAATTTTAGTAGTAGTAGTAGTAGTAGTTTAGTTTTAGTAGTAGTTTTTTCATGTTTCGTGTGTTTTCTGACCTCTGATCAGAAAGATAATCTCATTTATAAAGAAAGAATAAGGTGGACAGTCGATTTAATAACACCTTTTCTTGAAATTTCCAAACAGCTGAAAGATAGAAGAACAGACTTTCCATTGGAAGTCACTTATTTTGCAAGCACTTCACTTGTACATATTTTCAGTATGCTTTCAAAAGAAAATGACAATGCAAAGCAAAAATAATCACAGGACTCCCTTATAAATCATTTTGTTTCCATTTCAAAAGAGCTTTTTTATTGTCATGTCAACATTATTTTAATTAGAGCACTGCAGCTTCTAAGGAAACACAAATAATTGCAAGACTGTGTATCACACATTCACAGCCATCAGAGGTCAGCACAAGCTCATTCATCTGAGCAGTTTTAAAGTCCTTTATTCCTCCAGTTTTACATAACAGGTTTTTGATAAAGATGAAAATGAGCCTTCATTTCTGTGACATCTTATTAGATAAGAAGATTCTTGGGAACCTTAAAAAGTTAATGAACACAAAATACATGTATGTGCTAATACCTTGATGCTATATACTGTGTCAGAAAAAGTTCAGCTTCACGTTTGTTCTAGTTTTGGGAGCGTTGCTCAGCAATTGCAAAGGACTGGGATGAGTGGAATAGCTATACCAAATGTTCTTCCAGATTTTGGTTAATGTTTGTGCCTTGTTGACATCTGTTTGACATTCATACTACTGGTTATGAAGCTGAAGTTGCTAAGAGAGAGCAGCAGGACAGCTACAGCGAAGAGCCTACACCTTGCAATGTATTACTTCAGTGACTCATTTGAGCCCAGAATTAATGGGCCACAGTTAAGTGCCCTCTAAAAAAATACCTAAATAGTCTTCAGCTAAAGAGAATGAAGTTTTGAAGGCTACATTCTGTGGATTTATAACTGATTTTATGATATGCTATATTTTTTTTAAAAAGCATGCTATAAACTGTTAAAAATTAAAAGTATAACAAGACTGAGGAACAGAAGTTTCAGAAAGTTCTGAACTTATTTTCCCAAACCGATACATACTTCTGTATCCTTCTGCATCTGTTTCACTGAAAAATTTTCCTTAGAGGAACAGGAATAAAATTTTATTTGGCTATAGTGTGGGAGAGTGAAAGACAGGCAGTGAATCTAGTGGTTTAAGTCCCTGCTGCAGAAAAGGGCTGAGAATCTCTGTTATGAATCTGGCACAGAATTAATTTGAACTTCTGTCTCCCGCTATAAAAATGGTCTATCAGTTATGAGATCTTCTCCCTCTGGAGACAAATTCAAAAGGTAGACAGAAAGGGTTTAAGTTTGTGTAGGAAAAATCTTTCTAATCGATTTTGGTTATGACCCAAAAGAAATATTGAAACAGAAAAATTCGATGAAATATAATTTTAATTCCCCAGACAGCAGAAATAGTCATGTGAACTGCTTCTTATCTGTAACTAAGCTATAAAAATAAAATCCCAGTGTAAATGATCAGTTGAAAATCAAAAATGCAATTTCTTAACTTGGTTTTGTTGGAAGAAACACTGAAGCTCCATCTCGGAGGACAATAGATTTTACAAATTGCTGCATAACCAGAATTGCCAAGGCTTCGGGTTCAACATGGATCTCACTATATTGGTAGTTTATCTTGAAGCCTAGTTCCCACAGTCATTTATCATCTGAGAATCTCAGCTTTCGTTAAGACATCTTGTTGTTGCCTTTGTGCCTGTAGAGGAACACATGAAAATACATAAAAGCACGACTCCAGTGCTCCTCTACTGTCATTTAAAAAAAAAAAAGTATAAAGCTAATGTCACAGAGTGCTGTTGCTCCAGGAGCTAGGGCGATTACACTATTGATAAAACTGTGACAGCTGGCAATGCTGAGTGTGGGAAGAGAATCCTTTCACAGTATCTAGCTCAAATGTTAGTCCAGTAAACACATATTGAGAGCACCAGCTTTGAACTGACTAGCAAACCTTCACAGTGCTGGTGAACAATTTAGGAAATCCCAGTGTCTGATAAAATACACCGTCCATCAGGATCAAACATCATCACATATGCCCTGAGGTCTGAACAAAGAGTAAACAAGGCAGTATCCTGACTTCTGCTGCCACATCCACTAGTGTTAACCCATAAGTCTTTGTTTTTTACTGGTGTTAACTCAGTAATAATTGGCTATATCATACAGCTACAAGATAACAAAATAACTTGGGTTGTGTTGAAGGCGATGCTAAGGGACAGAGGTATGCTGTGAGGTCGTAAGAAGGCCATGACAACCCTGGAAAGAAGACTCATTAGAATCCAAACTCTAACAATTTTTAATAATCATGATTTGAGAAACATTGTAAGAATGGTCAGGAATTTTGCTGTATCTTATAAACAGTTATTCTCAGCTTTACCTTTACACTATGAGCCTCTGTGTTGATTTGATCAGAAATATTCAAAGTATATATGTAACTGTAGGAAGGCAGGCATATTTGCAAGAACAGCTTTGGTATTCTGGGAGTGACCAGTTAGATAAAAAGACTTAATTCAAAGGTGTTCTGTGTTACCAAAAGGTCATGATAGTGAACAGTGGTTTGAGTTCTCGTGAAGTCACTAACAATTCTAATTAAGCATATATAGAAAAGAGGAAATATGTGGATAATTTGCTTGCTGTTCTATACGACATGAAACCTGGGATTTATCTTTATACTGCTTCCTGAAGTTAATTAAAGTACTGGCCTAATCATCGTGTGGAAGGTGGGTTTGGTCTGAAATATTTCGTGCTTGATGTCAGGGTGGATATCGAACTTTCTTGTCAAGTTTCAGTAGGACACAGTAAATCAGGCTAGTAAGAATACAAGCAATCTTAAACTAGGCCTAGGTAGACTCTGGTCTGAGTCTTTCTGAGTGTAAATCTGAATTTGGTCAGTGCCTAGGGTCAACAGAGTTCTGCAGAGGCACATGAGTCTTCTTAGGGAGAGGACCCTGACTCACTGCAGAGTTATCACAGGATATTTTTTTTCCCTCTAGATTTTGTTTTCACATGGAATTACTGACTTTGTGTGTGGGTTTGTGTCTTTGTCTCAAACATCTAAATCTGAACCTGGCTAATCCTGAATATATTGCTAAAGTATTACATTTTCTGTTGTTGAGGAATTCTGATTAAATCAGTGAATATTCTTGAGACATCCTTTAGCCAAACTGAGACCACTAATAGAGCACCAGGCTATGGACTAGAAGAACACCAAACTGTCTAAGCAAAATTGTACTAATCTCAAATCTAATGATTAAAGCTTACCGATGTCTCCTGGCCTCAGAAATCTAGTGATAAAGATGTAATCTTCATGCTGTTTTACAAGGGTTAAAAACAGTATCATAATTCTGAAATTCTTAGGTGAAAAGGAATAGCACATGCTCTACTAATGCTGTTGATGTGAGCTGGTTCATAGGGCTATAAAAACTAGCCTCCAGAAACAAGTGCTTCTGCCAGATCTGTTTGTTGACTGCCTTAAGTGTAATTTTAAAAAGACAGTCATCCAGGGAAGCTGGCTCAGCTGTCTCTATTACCAGGACCAGAAATCTTAGGTGCTAAATTGGCTGCTAGACCTGACAAGGGAAAGGTTGGAGTTTGAAGTAAAGGCAGTTGCTGTGGGAAGGGAGGAAGGAGTAGAGCCTTTTTCCTCATATTTCTTTCACAGAAGTATGATAGTAAACCTCAATCTCCAGAATTTTTCCCAACAGTTCTCAATCCCTACTCCACGTCTTCCCTCTATACAGCTGTTTTCAATGAAAACAGTTTGTTAAGCTTCCCCCCACAGTTCTCTCCTTCTCTGAAGAGTATTCATGTTTTTGCCTATCCCAGCCAGAAGTTTCAAGTCACCTCTGTTTTATTTTTAGCATGCTTTCCTTCAGCAAAGAAAAGCAAGAGAAGGATATCTTATGCAAAGAAACTGCAGTAATGCTGCAGTAAGTCTATGACATTAGATGCTGTTTGCCAGGATAATGCATAGCAGGTGAGGATAAGAACGGCTCAAGGTAAAAGACTGTTTTAGATGTCTTTTAGCTACAGTGAAAGCACTGGAACTCAAGTACATGGACTAGGCTCAGAACAAGTTGTAACTGATCACTTCATAGCTTGAATTTTAGCAGCATTGAAAACGCAACACAAGACCTCTATCCTGGGTTACAGTATCACGGAGAGGACAGGTTGCTTTGAAATCCACTGCAAGCAGTAGGCTGATAAATATAGCTGGAATAGTCACCTCCCGGGCTAAGGGATGAACGCACGTAGCTGGAGAGTGGAATGAGGCCTGCCTAAAAGTACTCTAAGGCCTGACTTGCCTAGCTTTCTCCATTGATATAAAATACGCTGCTTTGTCTGACATAGAGATTTGTTTCAGAAAATAATTAGAGAGACTGGAAAAAAGTAACCTTGATTCCAGTTCTTTACTGAGGTCTGTCAAACTTACCTTGCATAATATTAAAATTAGAGATTACGTGGAGTATAAAAACAAATTGACACCATAGGAAAGAAGCTTCAGTTTTCTGGTGTCTTGGCATGACAGTTAAGAGTCCAATCATAAACTGGCTTCCTGTAAGCATATCAATGTATTTAATGAAAATCTTGTGACTAAAACTAATGTAGTGAAATAGAACCACCTGCTGTGGGAAACCTTCAGATGATTTTATTCTCTGGTATACGTACTAGCTTTGAGCTGAACTCTTGAAGTCCCATCTCCTGAAACATGGCAGTGTTTGTGGAATACCAGAGTGTGTTCCTAAGGCTTCTGTTAACAAATGCAGGGTGTTTCAGAATTGTACACTAAATCTTAAATATAAATAATCCCAAGAACAACCTTTTGTTTTTTTGACAAAATTATACAGTGTGATTAAATATAAGACTTCAACCAACTTCAAAAAACGTCTGTTTTAGAACTTTGTGGATTTTAAAAATTCTTGGAATGATTTTGTAATGTTGCCTTTCCTGCGTTTGGGACCAATTTCTAGGATGAATTTCTAAATTCTCACTCACCCTTTCATCCTCCCGTCTCACCCTTGGTACCTCTTCAGAGCTCCATTGACTTCAGTGAGGCATGAAATTGAGAAAGAATTGCAGCTAAGTGTGCTGAAAACAGAATTGCAACTAAGTCTGCAAAGCCATAGATGGAGCAAAACTTTCAAAAGCCAAAAGAATTTCTTCACAAGTGAAAATAGTAAAAAATTAATCTGGAAAACCTTTTGAAAATTTACAGTAAGTAGGTAAAGTGAACAATAATCTGGTTTCTTCCATCTGTTTCACAGTGTAGGGTAAAAATAATGTCAACCATGACGGCATGAGGCAACAAAATGAAGAATTTTTAGTTTTTATAAGGCAACCTAGGTACTAGCGCTCTTTACCATTATAACTGGTAATAAACACAGATTTTTTTTTTCTTTGAACCTCTGTTTCCCTGAGAAATAGGATGGACAGAACTGAAATGATGAATAATAAAACTGCAGGCAATGACAACAGGAAATGAGACAATAGATAGCCCAAGTATGGAGACACATTTAACACAATAATCTAATTCTGTGTCACATCTTGAAATGATTGGTTCACTGGCAGTGGGGAAGGCAAATAATCTACTGTATCATGTCACTAAGGTTAGTAACGCTAATAAAAACGTGTTGAAGAACAACTACTACATGGAGGAGTAGAGCTATTGATCTCTCTGGGTCTAATCACATGAAGTGCTTCATTGAATGAGTAAGAATTGCAAAACTGAGCCACCTGTTGTTAGATTAAAAAATGTATTTTGGGTATTTTGCAATGCTACTTTTTTTTTAACTGAGTAGTATTACGAAGTCCTCATCTGGGCCTGTATAAATCTCATGCTTCCAGAAGCACGCAACAATTACAGTACAGAAACAATGAGCAATAACCTTTAAGCTCTGTGTGAAGTCACTTCCTAATTTCATATTCAGAGGCTGAAATTTCACAATTAAACATAAGTTAAAGCTATGTCTCTTGGTTCAGCTTTATTAGTAATAGTAAGGAGATTTGTCTTCCTGGTTAAGTACCAGTTGTCTTAATGTTCCAGATGGAGAGAACAACTTGTCTGAATTGAAGTGGTGATGACACAGAGAATGAACAGATGGCACAGAGTTGTCCCTGCTCCATTCACCACATCAACAACTGGAAGCAATGACAATACCACACCAGCTCATTCCAAATCATGATGCCCAGCAAACAAATTAGCTTGACTGGCAGGAGGTCTCGGAAAAGTAGACTGAAATCTGCCTTGGAAAGCCATAGAGGTTACATGGCTATGGATCATATCACTGGTGAAAGAGGTCAATAGAAAAACGTTCCAAGAAAGAAGTTTTGCCTCTGTCTGGTGCTTGTGAAGTTCTTTCAGCCTTTGACTTGGGTGAGTAGTTCTGTTGACTTCACTGGGTCTAGCTACATGAAGTTCTTCATTTAAGGAGTGAGAATTGCAGATTTGACTTTATGATCAAATAGTAGGTAAGAATGTAGCAGTGGCATGATACTTGTAAGTGAAAGAAGTTAGAGCAAAAGGGTATACTAGGCTTACTTGTTCTTACTATTGTATTCTCGCAGAAGGCTCTTAGTTACTATAACTGTTATTCTTTTTGTCTAGGTCCAGTTTTCTGTATTACTGTCAGTTTTGTCTGACCATGACATTCTGGTCAGCTATTTTGTATTTTTGTATCATAAGATAGGGACAGAACTGTAGTAGCTGTATAATTTATAAAGTCTTAATCCTTGCAAAGAGATTAAAGTATCAGGTGCCACAAATGTCCTGGGGTTGGATACAGATTCCTAACCAGATATGTGTACCGTGTATAAAAAATCACAACAAATTCCTAACGTTATGAATACTCACAGCACATGACATCTGGATACACTCAGAGAACAAGGCCTGGTAATATTGCTTAAGAAACCAGGAGTACAGTATATTTACATGCTTATGGCTTACAACCATTTTCCTATTGTCTTATTGTACATCATGAAAAAATAAGGAGATGCAGGATTTGTAACTAAGGAAAAGCAGGTTTTGTTGTTCCACAGAAAAGGAAAATTGTTGGGCTTTTTCTACTCAGGCCTGTTGTACAAGTTGTTATAGAACACCAAATACAAGTTTTTGGTTTAAGGTATTTATTGATATGAGTTGTTTATGAAGTTTGTTTTGTGCTTTGGTGAGCACATTGTTTTAGACAGGGGCATACTTCTAGTTTGGAAAGAACACAAGTATTCATAATGGTGTACTTAAAAAAATAATTAAAAATTAATAAAATTGCTTGTTTGGTAAATAAAAAGTGAAGAAAATTATTTTTTTTATCCAGATTGGAAAGTGAGATGTGGATAAACTCCGATTCCCCCTTTAAAAGTGATAAATTGTTTGCCTGTTTCAGTCTTGACTGTTCTAATAGTGTTGAGGTTATCTACCAGAAGACTAATTTGTACAGTGAGTGGGAAAAAAGATAGATTTGTAATTCTTGTGCTAAGTGTATGAATAGCTCCCCAAATACAAAAGTATGGGTATTTGAACCCAAGGTATTTTCTAATACATTTTCCTTACAAGCAGAGTAGTTTGTTCTGTGTTTCCTATTATTAGCTGATGTGAGTTCGGTACATTCATCTGCAAAGAACTATTTGAAATTAAAAAGTCAGAAAAATTCCCTCTCCCCTGCAAAACCTACAGTAACACTTTGAGAATGTTGCTGCAAAGCCTGTGTTTCTAACTATGGTGATTTGAGGCTATTAAATTTTAACTTTTTATTAGGAGAGATTCCCAGCTTTCAGTAACAACAAAAGATTTTACATTAGTACTTGAAAACATGACTTAAATGCACCCAAAACTTTTGGAAATGAAAAGGTCTCAAATTGTTATTATTTTAAATCTGGTTTTTGTTATTTCAGTACCTGATATTGGCTGTATCCAGCAAATCATGAAAACAATTATAAAATAATTTTGTAATCTACAAAATGACCAAAAAGGAGTAAGTAGGTATTTTTTGGAGGAAAGCACAACTGTGACTGAATTTCCAGTAGGTCAGGTTATGATAATGGCAGACTATTAATACAGAGCACATGAGGTTTGAGGATTTAAGTTTTATGGTAAAAAAACAAAAGGGAAAGAAAGAAGGATTTAGAAGCTTCATTTCTCAAGAGAAATATCCAAAATCAGTGGGTACATGCAAACTTTTTAGACCATACAAAGCATATTATATTTTGATTTTCAGCTTACGGACACTAAAAAATTAAAAAGGAATACGAAATTAATGATAGTGACAGCAAAGCAGTGGAGGATCTTTCTCTAAGATCTTTATGGTCCAGACAAGTTCATCCCATCAATATTAATTGACTTCCATATGTATCTGTAAGCATCACATGCAAAGAAAGCACATGAAACTGCTAGTTATGGTAACCAAGTTATCCTGAACCATGATGCTTTTCCTTTGCAACATAATACATCTGATTAACTAGTAGAAACTTGGTTACCTGCAAGCCTGGTGGTGTTTTTCTTCTCTAGTCAAAACTTACAGTCTCCTCTATTTAGATAACTGAGCTAATGTAGACTTAGGACGTTGAAGATGTGTTCTTCTGATTGTAAACAGGAAAAAAACAGAGAACGGTTTATTAATTTTATCTAAACCCTTAGATATGATAGTGGCTGGCACACTCTTCACAGAAGTTAGGATTAAAAAACTGTTAGAAATTGAAGATGTCTGCCACAACTGATAACTTCTTCTCGCTGTTGTCACTCCACTGACATATATTGGCTTCAATAACATATTACTGTAGTGTAAGAGTAGAATGAAGCTTCAGCCTGAATCAAGGAGGGAATGACATCTGTGTGTAGCAAAGAAAATGTATTTGTCTTTTTAACAGCTACATATTAAACTGGTAAAAGGAAAAACTACAGAAACAAGACACAGAAGCAAAGATCTTGCTGTCCGTCAGATGATCTGGCATTCAGACATACAATAGTGTCCTGCATAACTCGAATTAGTAAAACTGCTGTGCTTAGTTCATGCATCTCCTTTTAGCCACTGTTTTTGCTCAGAAAAATGTACATTAAGGTTTCAATACATCTCCCTGTAACACTGGAACATTAATACTAAGTGCATCCAGGGAGGGTTTAACAGAATGCAACAATAAAATGAGAAATATTATGCATACCCCATTTAGTCTGGGGTTTTTAGCTGTGTCCACTGCGACTGACAATACTTGGGTTATCAGTGATCATCAGTGTTCATGTGGTGCTGTCCGCTGTGAATTAACTTCACTGGTACACCCAATTAGTCCTGGTTGCACTCATAACAAACAGAAAAATTCTCTGCTGTAGTTTATTCTGCTTTTCAAGAAAAGATAATTTATTTCCAGTGTTAAATAAGCACTTGGAGGTCTGATTGGATCTCCATTATGTTTGATGTGTAAAATGAGAACCTTGTTCTGAAGAGCCTACAACAAATTTGAAACTAAAGACACAGAGTTGGTGGGAAGCCAAATTCAGAACTTGTTCTGTGCCAGGGGTGTGCAAGCAGCATAAATACAACACCTGCCCTAGTCAGCAATGCTTGAGCTTCCCTTTGAATATACGTACTTTCATGTAGATGTGAGGAAACTTTCTCTCCTTTCTCCTAGTAGAAATTCTCCTAATTAGTAGAAATGTATCTTCATTTAAATTACTAGCACTTCATCCATCTCTCAGCAGCGGTTTTGTCAAAAATTCTTTTTCACTGGTAGTTCAGTTCCTTAAGCCAACAGTTTCTTATATAAGAAGGGTCATTGGTTTTTAAAAACTTTTCTGATCCCTTCATGAACATGGTTAGTGTAATCAAGTTGTTAAACTGATGTCACCCCTGTCTTCATAGGAGTTATAAGCCTGAAGTTCAGTTTTTGAAGGCATATGGAACTGCCAGCCTGAGTGCTCTAACAGGTGTTCATACAGGGCGCCTAGTTCTCCATATCTTTTCAGTGAGGGTATTGATTTATGCCTGTGTACTGTAAATTTCATGCTGGGACCCGTTCAGTGACTTTAGTCACATCAGAGTAAACCTTTGATTTCCAAAAAATACTCATAATAATATATCGCTGCTTTGCTGCTAGCCTATGATCATAACTGGAAGTCTCTTCCTTTCCTTATACCCATGCAAACATTTTTTAATAGTGCCATCCAATATGAATATTCAAAATTTTCAGTGGCTACTCTGTGTTTGCTTGTAGGTTTTTTTTCTTTCTGAGTCCACTGGTGGGCAAGCAACATGGATGAAGGCCAAAAGCTCTTTGTGCATTACTGAGAGCCTATCCACAAAAATCTGTTGAAATGAAGGGAAGAAACAATAGATTGCGATGATAAAGCAACGCAGACAAAATTCAGATGGAAAATTTAAAAGATCAAGTCTCTGCCTGCTTCATACTCTTTCCCAAGAGCTTCCCTTGGGCCACCCATTAAAGAAAGAACTGGAGAGGATTAGTGAGGCGTGTTAAGTTCCAAAGCTGACACCTGTTCTGGACTGCCCAGAACTGGATTTTTGGGAACTTACAGACTGGGATTTTTTTTCATTTTAGACACAGGAGATCAGATGGGGTGCAGGGGGCAGAAAATGACAACTGCTTGAAAAAATGTATAATTTCGTATTTTCTTTGTGGAAGTGCTCTCTTCATGCACTTCTGTGAATGTGACGTCTCACAGAATCACACTGTTGTGCCATTCTTTGAGGTATGAGCCTGAAAGTAGGATAGTAAAGTACCATCTCTGTGATTAAAAATCAACAAATCCTTCTTGGCTATTGGTCTACTAAATAACAACAAATTTTCAAGGCCTATTTAGGAAAAAAAAAGAAAAATGAGTTAAAGTTTTTTTTCAATGCAAGATAGTTGCATGGAGTGTTGTAGCTTCATACTGTAGCAAATGAAATTTTAAATCTTTTGTAGACCCTTCAAATGTGTGAATCCATGTTCGAAGACTGCAAATTTTCACAATAGTCTTTCTTTCCTAAGGCACTTGTATCCACGATCCATAAGAAGTTCTTGCACCCTGGTAGTTCACAAGCCCAAGTGAATTTTCTAAAAATGTCTCTTAAGGAAAACCAATGCAGTTCAGAACCCTGGAGTCACATTTTGAGCTATGAAGCAACACTTCTCTATCCACTAGCCCTTAAAGAGGCCTCCATCCCTTTTAAGATTTAGTTGCAGACTGAGGTGTGGAGGAGGGATGTTTGCTAGCAGAATGGCAACCTCAATGTCCCTTAGAACAGAAGCAATGTTGAAGAAAACTCATCAAGACTTGTTACACACTTGTAGAGCAAAAGTAAAGAAGTTTACAGACATAGGAAAAAAAAAAAAGTTGTTTCCTAGCGCACAGTAGCCATTTGTACATTCTGACAGGATAAAATTGCTAAACTGGTATTCTTGCTTCACCCAGAAAGATCTTTATCATGAGCAATCAGATGACTGGATAAGTCTAATCTGTCTGCTCAACAGCTGGGTCTAGCAACAGGCTGCAGTGCAGCAGTTGTAAGCACTTCAGACTGCACCCTCCAATTCCTTGCCTGCTGTCCTGGCCCTTGGTTTCTAGGGCTAGCTCAGCTTTCACGGTTGGACATGGCTTCTTGCACCTGTGTCCGCCCCTCTGGTTGTGCTTTTCCTGCTAGAGTGTGAGCCTTTTGCAGTGAATTCAAGGAAATTTGATTTTTAAGTGGTGCAAGACTACCTTATCGGCAGGACGTTTCTGTTCTGGAGATCTCACAGCTTCTTTTCCAGAATTTCATACAACCCAGCAAAGCTGCAAAACATGCAAATTTTCCCTGTGGTTGATCTTCTTAGGCACAGATATCTGATGTAACTCAGAGTGTATAGCCCCCTCTACCTCACCCCTGGGAAGCCTATTTGTGCCCTTCTCTCCCCTCTGGCTCCTTGACTGCAGAGGTGAAAAAAGGCAGCCATGCCAGCCCTGGGGCTCTGCAGATGATGCATGGACCTGTCAGAGTTGGAGGAGCCTTGCCTGTTGTACCATGTCCTCTTTGTTGCAATGCTGGTTGCATGCATCTGCCTATGCCATGGGTCCTGGTTCTGAGATGTGCTAGGATTATTTCCTGACCAACTTCAAACCAGTTTGTATATCCTTCAAGGGGCAGTTATGCAAGGGCACTTGAAGGGATCCATCAGCATTGGTGTGCAGTTTTACACCCGGGTGTAAAATCATTCTCACATATGTGTTGGCTATATAGGGCTTAGAGCAGCAAATATGGATTAAGGATTCTTCCATGTAAACATTTAGCAAGTTTAGCCTACAGCCAGTACAAGTGAAGTCTAGATGAATCTGGAAAGATATCCAGGGAGATGAATGGCCAGCTGATACCTGGTACTTGCTGTTGCTTATGTTGTTTTGTTGTTATGGTGGCTCCCTATTTGTTCATTTATTTCAGCCTTACTGGTGTTGCTATATCATAAGTCATTTACGTATCCAAGGCAGGAGTTGTCTCCAATGTCCATGTGTCCACAGGTACCAAATATACTGAGATCCTAGTCAGAGAATAAATCACCAGCAGTACACAGAATTTATAAGGTGGACTTCTGTTGTAAGAGAAGTGTTCAGGAGACCAAGAAGCCTTTTTAATTGTGCACTCCACTACTGGGGCATGCTGCAGCTAGTTTAAATATTGCTAGAACCATGACTTTTAACAAAGGAATAGAGTTGGAGTTTCATTTTTTTCAGCTCCTGTTTGGCATTGGTGCCTGTTCAGTGAAAATAAGCATAAAGCTAGTAGATGTCTTTATGTAGATCCTCATTGTTTCATGTGGCATATACATTTGCATCTGTCATGAACTGAAATTATCAAGATCTTGAAACTAGCTTGCAAGAGGATTTCACAACTGTGCTGTAACTAACTGTTCTCTGGGATGAGCAAGAATCCTGTGGAAATCCTTCTGGCTTATGACATTACAGTTTTCTGGGAATCAGCTCTCACGCTTTCTTGCATCACGTACTTCTTTTATTCGTAGGAAATCCAGTAGTGCTATAGTAAGTGGGGTCCCTGTGGCTACTCTAATGACAGTAAATGGTCTGATTGGGCCAGAAGTCCAGTGGAAGGTTAGATGGTTTTGTCCCCATTTCTTGAGTGCATCAGCAGAGGTCATCATAAAATCACACCTTCCACTAGACCAGGTTGCTCAAAGCCCCATCCAACCTGGCCTCAAACACTTCCATGGAGGGGGCAGACACAACTTCTCTGGGCAATCTGTTCCAGTGCCTCTCCACCCTCATAGTAAAGAATTTTTTCCTTATATCTGATCTAAATCTACCTGCTTTCAGCTTGAAGCCGCTACCCCTTGTCCTGTCACTACAGGCCCTTGTAAACAGTCCACCTCTAGCTTTCTTGTAGGCCCCTTCAGGTACCGGAAGGCTGCAATAAGGTCTCCCTGGAGACTTCCCTTCTCCAGGCTGAACAGCTCCAACTCTCTCAGCCTTTCCTTCTAGGAGGGGTGCTCCACCCCTCTGATCATTTTTGTAGCCCTCCTCTGAACTCGCTAAAAGGTAAATCTTTTAACTTATCCTGTGTAATGATGGTAGTGCATAGCAGAGAAGTGATTTTCTTTGAATACTGAGAGACTGCTTATACAGAGCCCTCCTCCTCCCTTTTCTCTCTGCTCTTTTGTTAAGCCTCAGCTAATTTAAACAGTTTTATCCCGATTTCAAGAGGTGAGTCAGCAAATACCCAACGGTGTTACATGATAATGATAAAGTAAGGAATAAAACCTAGATCCTGGGAATTCACTGGTGGTTTTCCTACAAGTTTATAGTAATTGTAGCAATGTTTTGCAAACTTTACTAGCTTCTGTGGAGAACATGGTGTGTGATCTGCCAGTAACCTTAGAAATTCACCATCTTCTTGCCAATGTATGAAGGGTAAGTTTGTTACTTCTGACCAGTACCCAGGTCACTGGAGTGAAGTGCGCAAATAATGTTAGGGTTGGGGTCCTCAGCAGCTGAGTACGCATGGTTCTTGTACAGTCAGCGTAGTAAATTTTTTCCTCCCATTTCCAAGAATGGTAAAAAGAGAAAAGCTATTGCTGTTGGCATTTTGGTATTGCAAAGTACACAATTATTGACTCTTTCCTCCAGTGTCCAGGCAGCACTGACTCTCATATTTTAGAGTAATAGGTTTAGATAACACTAACCAGTTGCATGATAGATATGGATATAGAAGCTTCAGTAACAGATGGGTTTGAGTAAGATGGAGTTCTGAAAGACACAATTCAAATTTTCTTTTCTGCAGGAGAAATACCACATCCTGTTTACAGATCATCTGTGTGTATCTGGCCAGACTCTTCCCTTCTACAAATCATTTGCTCTCGATGTTAAGATTATTACTCAGCCCCTAGTGGTGTTTATTTTGTGAGCTCCGGGTTTTAAAGCATGGTTAAAAGAAATCTGAAAGGACAGCTGTTCTCTGAGTTTTTTTAAATTGCTCATTTAAATTCATATTTAAGTGTAGTCTTATTTTTTTTACCTGCTACTTCTTTTTAATCTTAAATGTTAGAGGCATTGAAATCTAAAACTAATATAGCATATTTAGTTCACTATTTTATTCCTGTGAGGGCACTGCTATGTCATTGGCCTTGAATTATATAACAAGTGTAGACTTACAGCCTGGGACTAGAGACAGAATTTGCAACATCTGAATTGTTATCTAATCAGAGATTCCACTCCCCCATAAACCTAATTGAAAAAAAAAATCAAGACACACATGAGATGTTAATTACATCATTTGTGCCCTGGAAGGTGCTGAGTCTGTTGGGAAGCATATCTGGCTGAGGTGCTAGCTGAGACACTGGAAGCTGTTGAGGGGAAGAATGCTACTCTGGTAAGTTTTCTTGTCTTATCTTTATCACAACAAGGTCAAGATGATCAGCAACTGACTGAGCAGATGGCATGGTTTATAGATGTTTGATTTGCTGTAACAATTAAGGAAGCAATTCCCAAATGAAGAATGCTTCTTGGTGGGAGAGGGTTGCCAGGTGCAGAGAGCATGCTCTACATTATCTTGTTCTATTTGTCTTGGTGCTATGGGTGATAGATATGTAGGGAAGTATTACTGACCATTCTTTCCACCTATTTCTGGCTTATCCTCATCCCAGTATTTTCCTTGCAAATATAAACTCCTAGCCACTTATGATGACCAACAATTTATCTTATCAATATAGATTCACAAGTAATCTGTAATTGAGTTATCCTTACAGGTGCCTCAATGAAGCCTAAAGAAGACTGATTCATATAGAAATGCGGCACTCTTGTCTAGAAAAAACACCAAAATGACAAAACCTGGGAAATCTGAGTTCTGACAGTGAATTTGGTGTAATTGTGGGGCAAGCCGTTTCGGTGTTTTGCTGTTTCTATGTCATTTTAGTCGAGGGGATATTTTCTTGACCAAAACTATTACTGTCTTATTAATTGGAATATGTAAGTAAAAGGCTTCTTTCCAAGGATACAAAAATCAAATGTAATTAGAGATGGACTGCTTTTCCAGCTGTGCTACTCTATAGTGTATCGTGGAGATCTTCTACAGATCTTAATGTAAGTCTCTGCAGACCACTGGGTGGTATAAAATGAGGTGAAATGCAGAGGAAAGATGCACAGATATTTCTTTTAAACACAGTTCAGTTCAGGTCTCTTTTAGGTAGGGACCAAAAGTTTTCTAACACACTGAAGGTATCCCACTTTACAAATCACTTCAAAGGAGAAAATACATTTTAGTGATTCAATACATGTCTAAGATAAGTTTTTAAAACCAATGCAATGTGTTTCCTTATAGATTTTCACAGTGGTTCATTTAACATTTTATCTCTTGCATTCCACATACTCAGGTTGTAGGCTGCTTTTTCTGTATACCACTCATATTTCATTGCTGAGATGACATGGTATTTTTTTCTAATTAAAATACTCCGAGTATTTTTGTTCTCCCAGCCTTTCATCCTTACTGTTTTCCAAAATTAATAATATAATGCGGCTTTCCTTTAATCTGTCTCCAGATTATTTTTATTTATTTTTGGAGGAAGGGATTCTATCAAATGCTGCCAGAGATGCTTATACTTTTATGTTTTGCCACTAAAACCTGAAACATGAGAATTTAGTTCAGCAAAGGCAAGATATGTGAGTATTTCCGCAATCAATAAACTCATCTTAAAAGCAAGGTTGTATGTTAGTCCTCCTTAGTAGTTTCACATGTGATAAAAGACTGACTTGTTTTAAAACTAAATTAATCAACTCTATAAAAGTCCATTTCTTATTGATTATACTAGCATGCTATTTATCCCATTACTGGCCAAATTGACTTTAAAGGGACGGTTCAGTCTAGTAAACATCTGTGCATGCATCTGTAGGATAGGGCCAAATACATTGTTTCTAGCTCCAGAAAAAAATTCATTTTAATACTAAAATGCTTTCTGTTTCCTTGTGGGGTTAATGTTGTGTCTATCATGCTACCTCTGTATGAAGAGATTAAAAAAAAAAAAAAAAAACTTGTTCTGTTTTACCTATTAAAATACTGCTTTTTTCAGCCAGTATACTCTTAGCAAGATGAACCATGTAATTTTAAAGTTTACTCTGTTCAAATTTTTAAAACATTTTATTACTCTAAATGGACTAATGTAGCTCTACATGGAGTGTAAGCAGGAGAAAAAAATGTCATGTTCCTCACTGGGAGATATTTAAGAGGTAATATATCTTTAAGTGTCTCCACCTCTGAATCCACCCACTTCTTGATAGATGCAGCAGTCTTGTTGACTCATAGAAGCTGTGTTCATGCAATAGCGAACAATGAGCAGTATTTTTCAGAGATTTTAAGAGCACACCTCCTGCTATGTATTTCGCATTCTAGATTGCTGGGGCTGAAGGTGTATGAAAGAAACAGTTTTTAATTTCTAAGATATTGCAAAAGATAGTTCCTCCTCTCATCCTGGAAAATCCTGACAGACCAGTTGGATACCTTTCAGTCCCTAACGAAGAACTTTATCTGCTCGTCCCACTGTCTTTTTTACAGTAGAAATACCTGAGAAACTCTTAAGAACTGTGAATCCGACTAAGTTAAACAGATGGCTAATCCCAGTGCTGTCTGCAATGGACATCTACATCATCATCATCAGAAACAGAATAACCTCTTAAAAAGTGGAATCTGTAAGAAAAATGGAATTACTAAAGGAATTAAGGTAAGGTTTAATTGTTTATCCTAATTGCCTCAATATTGAAAACAAATAGGTAGCTGCAACATTGTTTAAGCTAGTTTTATGGTGGTCTTAGTCTCCATTGAACAGATTGTATGTATTAGGTTTGTGTGTTATTGTTTATAATCTTGGGATCTGATGCTGCTTTTTTTCTATCATCCTAAACTGCAGTAAGAGTTGTGAATACTCGTGCAACACCCTGTTGGTCCCATGGACTAACTAGCCTCTAGTTCATATCAAGCACAACAAACACATGCATGTTGAAATGTATTAGTTTCCTTCTAAAGCTTAACTGATGGTTGAGTTGACTTTGTGATGTATTAATTACTAGTGGAGAGCTGTTTTATCAACTTAAAGTGTGTGTGGAGTGTTTTTTTAAGTGTGATTTATTGCCATACAAGTATAATCAGAAAAATGTAGACAGGGCAAGCTGTCTTTTCCTGATGTTGACATTACTGAAAGCTTGGTTTAACTGATGCCTGCACTTTACTGATGACTGGATTCCAGCCTTGTACCAGTTAAAATCCAAGTCAGGTTACTTATGACTTTCTCAAGCTGTTCTCTTTGAAACCAGCACTTTCATTTATGTGAGCGTTTCGTAGAACAGTTGTCACGTAGCATCCTAAAGAATGAACCACAAAACCAAAGATATGCTTTTGCCAAAAGAGTCCAAGTCTTGAATGTTTTCTGTCTGCAGTACCTGTTCTGGCTGGGAATGGACTGTCTTGAAGTGTCCCAATTCTGCACCTCGATGTGATCCCTACTAGAAAGGCTTGTAGTGACTAGAAAAAGGCTGGCTTTACAGTGTGGTGTGATGGTGAGAGAGGGATGGATAAGGTTGTTTTTGGACCCTGAGCACTCACCTGACCATCCCCGCTGAAAGCTTTAGACAATGGCTGTGGTGAGGGCTCGGCTGTTTTACAAATAAACTGCTATCTTATATCTTTCTCTAAATGGGGCGCTCACACACCTAGCACTCTAATGAAGGCACACCCAGTGTCTTGCTTAATGATTGTCTGGCTTTAGGTGTCTCCCATGGTATGAGTGTTTCCCAATCATTGGCTTGTGTAGGATGAGGAAAGCAAAAAATTTGTGCAATGATTGAAAAGGTCTTTCTTGGGATTTGCTTCCAGAAAGCTAATCTAGCATACTTTTTATATATGACATGTATCTCCTCATCGTTTTACGTAATAGCTATTTGCCACAATGATGTCTCAAATCTTTGCTTTCAGTTTGAGTGGCAAATTTCAAGGACTAAGCCTTGCCGTTGGGTTATTGTTAAACTGCTGCAAATGAGCAGTTTTGAAAGTAGTAGAATCCCAGGAGCGGATTAATAAGAATTTCCTCCTTAACAGGAAAGATGTGGCTGGAGATCTAAGGTTGAATATTACTGAGAGTGAGCAAAAAGGAAATAAAGATTGACTTGATAGGAGTGGCAAAAAAAAATGAAGGAAATCTTCGTAGATGTACCTGCTAGATTAGTGAAGTTTTACAAGCACTGTATGGTTGGAGGAGAAGGGGTTTTACCCTGCCATGTGCGAATGAAGCACTGAACCACTGGTAGATCCATGGCTGAGGAAGTAGTGAGGAAGTGAAGCCTTAGAAAGTTCATGAGGCTTGTCAAAGGCAGATTTGGTAAGTCTGGGTCTAGCACTGCATTCCGAATTTCCCCTCTCTTCCTGCTTCAAACGCAGATCGGGAAAGCAGGAAACAATAACAGACAGGAGTTCTGTATGAACCAGGAATCTCATTCCTGGTAGGAATCTCCCCATTCCTGTCTGGTCTGTTTCCCCGCCCCAGCTGCCTCACCCTGCTGGGTACTTAAGCTTTATCCTCTTTTACAGGAACAGATACTGTTCCTTCCTACCTGATCTGTTTACATGGCTTACCGCTGTAGGTGTGCAACTTCACACAATCTTCCAGCGTGTTTATATTTGCAACACCTCGCTGCGGTGTGCTTCCCACTTTACTGCTGGGATCTAAGGAGCAGGGAACCAGACCCAGGTTTGTCATTATTCCAGTCATCCTGCTCCCTTCCTTCTCTTTTGCTCTTTCTCCACCTGCCCCAATTTCCCCTAACACTCTGCCACACACACACACACATATATGTACTTGACTGCTTATTCAGTAAATTAATTCACCATTAAGCATCTTACATAGGAGAGGAAATATAGTGCTAGGATATTTAGTGAATGTGCCTGATGCTGCTGGTTCTAGCACTTGAGACTTGTGGCAGTTCTGAAACTCTTGGGGTTAGCTACAGCTGTGTTACTTTGCAAGGAGGGGGGAGGGAGACTTGTTCTGGTTTGAGACACAACTGGTGGTGCAGAGGCTGCAGCGAGGGCGTGGCACAGTGATGGCTTCTAAGCCAGGAATATGTATCAATAGTTGTGCACAATTGACTGGCACGTGAGGCTTTGCAGAAATCAGCTCCATAAACCTTTTTTTTCTAGGGAGCCCACAGGAATCACTTGCTTCAGGAAATGCTGGCTTTGGAAACACTGCTTTTGAAAACTCTGGCTCAGGAACAATATGTTTTGCGTCTTAATGACGTAAGAACATTTTGTGTGTCTGCATGTGCGTGACAGAAATAGAGAAGCAATCCTGATACAGAAAAAACTCCCAGGTTTCTGAAGAAAGGCCTTTGTTTAATGGGTTGGGGAAGGTAATTAGGGATGATCAAATGTGGGGGAGTAGGGAGGCTCTCTTTACTTCTAGCAATCTGTGGCATGCCAATAACAGGAAAGGAGGTAACTGAGTGATACAGAAGTAGTGAAACAACCTACCAGAAGAGAAGCTGTTGCTTTTGGGGAAGTGATGTACCACTTAGGGGTGGGACTGTTTGTTTGAATAGCTTGTGTGATTATTTTAAGTCTGACTCGCTCAGTTCTAGCTGATAGCACAGACTCCCATGTAGTAATGGAGACCAAGCCTAACCATGTCCCCACAACCATGCTGCATCCTTGCATTCATTGAAAGTTGGGCCACAGTCAGACCAAAGGTTTGGGAGGTGGGTCGTGGGCCATGTCTTCCACTTCATTAGTGCTTACAACACAGGCACAGGCAGATGCTTTGTTTTCTTCCAGAACTTGTAGCCTGGACTTGCCTTTATCCAAAGCACAACTCAATAGCTAACCTATTATTTATGCAACTGTAGTAGCCAAAAGAAGGTACTTTACTAGCGATGGTTTCTTTCACTGTTGTATTGCTGTTGATTGGGTGTCAGTTGTAGGGGGCATTGGATTTTTAGAACAATAAATAAGTTTGTCCAGTGGAAAGATCTTTTTCCTGCAGTACACATGCAACGATTTTATTTCTTTGACAGATAGTTTCCCTAGATGCCTTAAAGAGCCTCCAAGACAGTATAAAGCTATCTGCAAATTCTTTTTGTTTCTGTTCTGTACTGACCATGGCAGTAGCTTGAAAGAAACTTGCAGTGAACGAGACTACAGCCTTTTCCAGGTTTTTCCAAGCTCATTTCTCAAAGCAAAGAAGAACCTGGCATGAGATTAAACCCAATAACATCTGCCCCGCTTATCTGATAGCCTGAAAATGTGATGACCTCTGGCATTTGGGGCTCTAAAATTCAGAAGCTGATTATATTTACCCTCTTTCAAGTGACATCTGGACCTCCTCTTAACTGTTGTACTCCATTATTCATTCAATACTCCAGCAGCTGGTCTCAGTCCCTTCCAAACTTTTGACTCCCCTGCTTTTCTTCCTCTCCTTTCTGCACTGCAAGGTCACATACTCCACAAGGAATATCTTAAAGAAAACTTTGATTGTTTAAAAACAGAGTCATGAAAGGAATATGCCATGCAACTGTTCTCATACGAATGATTTTCTTGTATGTTGTAAATGCTCTTCGTAATTTCCTTGTGCTCTGTCCTCTCACATATCTAGGCAGCACTTACTTCATGTGCTTTTGCAGTAGTTAGTGTAACTGGGGCATTTGGATGCCAACTCAACATAGACGTTAATAAGTCCTGTGGGGAAAAAAATAAGCTAATTCCCACAATTTGAGTCATGTGATAAGACTATTAGTAAGAAAAGAGAAAGGAGAGAGGGTTAAGACTGATCATGCTATAGCCTTTCAAAACATTTGCAGCTTCAGCTGTGCAACCATAATGCTCTACCAACAGAACTCTTTTTTTCTAAAATACCTTCAGTTTTTGGTGTTGATTTGAATAAAAACAAACTGAAAGCGGACTGCATTGGCCCCAGCCTGTTTTACCTGCAGCAGCTAAGCCTTTTGGGCCTGTTCCATTGTGCATGTATCAGTGGAAAGTGCAATCCCCATAAGCCCTCTGGGTTTCATAGCTGTAGTGACAACAGAAAGATATTCGAAACAGGTTTCCAGTAAGTGTTCTCTACCAATTACCGCAACTGTTGCTTCAGCTGCACCACAGGCTTGATCTCCTTATCCTCAGTTTCTGTCTTCTCTTCTCCTTGGTTTCGAGCCCCAGAAATTCATTGCTTTGCACCAGCACACTCGGCTAATAATCACAGGTCTCAGATCCACACCCTTGTTTCTGTCATATACCCTGCTATGTGATGAGCTCAATGCATTGGAAGCAGGAAATGTTGAAGACTTCTTTCTGCACACTGAGATGTGACCAGTGTGTAGGCATATGTAGCAGTCAATGACTCTTGTAGTAATGCTTTAAGTGTGTGGCATGAGACTTTATATGCAAGGCTAGAAATTTTTCACATAGCACAAGAAGTAAGTTTCCAATAGGGCTGGAGTCACTACCCTGTTAACACCTGGAAATCTCTAAATTCAGGTAATGAAATTTTGAAAGTTTAAGCCCTGAAAAAAGTAGCATTTGTTGATTTGCTTTGGCTTTAAAGAACTAGCATGTTAGATGTTTAAAGACAACCTACTCTTTGCACAGGAACTTCACGCTCGTACTCATGAAAACAAGTAAATGTATCAGGAAACTGGCTCAGCTAACCAGATAACCCATGATTGAGCTCCAGTATACACGAGGTAGAAGCAAGAATGAGCTACAAAAGAGGGATTTTGAAACATTGCAGGAGCACGAAGGGATGGTGTTAGGAAAGCCAAAGCTCACCTGGACTCAACATTTGCAAGGGACCTCATGGGAAGCAAGAAGAGCTGCTATGTTAGTAGGAAATGAATAAACAGGGAAAATGTGGCCCATTGCTGAATGTGGGGGGAGACTTAATGACTGCAGATGCAGGTAAGGCTGAGGTACTGCATGCTTTCGTTGCCTCAGTTTTTACCAACAAAGTCTGCCAAACCTCTGTGTCATCAAACTACCAGCAGTGGAAGAAGACTGAGTCATGAATCTCTTGAGAAATCTCAACCTATACAAGTGCATGGGACCAGGAGGAAAGCATCCAGGTATGCTGGCTGATGTCATAGTGATATCACACACTGTCATCTCTGAAAGGTCATGGATATCAAAGAAGAACCCTGATGACTTAAGAAAGGCAAATGTTCCACCTGTCTTCAAAAGGTAGATCATTTCTAGCAAAGACTGCTTCTGAGAGCATAGAGAGGAAGATGACTGGGAATAGCAAGTATGGGTGTACCAAAAATAAATGATGCCTGCCTGACTGATTGTATTCTATGATGAAGTAACTGGATTTGTGAATGAAGAGAGAGTGATGGATGTCATCTACCTTGACTTTAGCAATACTGTCCTCATGTGCTTCGTGGGACATTACGGTCTGGATGGGTAGACTACTATACGGGTTAATAACTGGCTAGATCATTGGGCTCAAAGGGTAGTGGTTAATGGTTCATACTTTCCCTGGAGGGTTTCGTATATGGAAAGAAAAAAAAATCAGGATGCAGATAACAGCACTGGGACATGCTGCTCTGGAGCTTCCATTATGAAGGCTTTCAGGACCCAGCTGTGCAAAACCCTGAGCACCCTGCTGAGAACTTGGTGTTGACCTGCTTTTGAACAGGAGGATGAACCAGAGACCAGCTGAGGGCCTATCCAGTCTAAGTGACTCAGTGACCCTTTAGTGTAATTTCTCTGGTAAGAGTCATCTGCAGTCATCTAAAAATGAACAGAATTGATGCAGAACCCCAGTGGGGCTGCTGTGAGTTGTTACCTGGCAAGCAGTTCATTCTTGCTCAGTAGAGGTAATTAGTAAAAGAAAGCTGTGAAGTGGCTAGTCTCATTGCTTGTCTATTTACGTCCCTTCAGCATGAGAATTAATTACCTTTGCAAGCTGTAACTGGCAGTCTGGCTTTCAGCAACAGGTAAGGTAATATGCATTTTCTACCTCCTGTGTCGGCAAGGGACGTAGTTGACTGTGCTCCATTGCAGAAGCAAGTGCATTAATATAAAGGGCAGAATGAGAAGAAAATGGCTGCTTAGGGATTGTCTGGGTCTCGATGTGAGCCAGCACAGGCAGGACTCGGAAACAACCACAAAACCACAGATGAAATGCAAAGAGTAAATTTATTTTCGTTACCTCATGAACAGAGGATCCCTGAAGCAGGACCCAGGCAGAGGCACACAAGCAGGGACGCAGGCACTGCGGAGCTCGGTCCATGCTAGAGGATCACCAAACCTGCTGGGTTTTTTTCCTGTATGTCAGAATTTGCACAGGTGTAGTTTACCCCTGTGCTTTGATCTTTCCCACAGCAGGGCAGGAATCTCAAGCATGTTTGATAGGGTGCCTCTAAGTCTGTCACAGGTCTATGTTATAGAAGCACAGATATTCTACTTGTCCAACATGCAAGGCTAAACCACAATTAGTATGATATGTGTGTTTTTCTACACCTCAGCTGCAGGTCACTTGAACATGTTTATAATCTTCCTTTATTTTCCCATATTTCACCTCCTTACTCAAGGGACCGCTTCTTCTGGGGCTAGCAAACTGGAGGTGTCCATCTGGGCTTGCAGGGTGTAAGGCAGAGTAGTTTACAGACGCACGCAATAAACAACACATATAGAAAAAGGAATACATATATCTCTACAATAATGCTTTGAACTAGGTGTTCCACTCATCTTGTCAGGGAATTAAACCACTCAGCCAGCCAGGCACCACCAGTAGATTGTTTCATTTGATGCATAAAGTCCTGGAGATGTTGAATGTTATCCTCTACGCTGGCTGATTCATCAGTTATGTTGAAGCAACACATGACTTCAAAATCAGAGCAGTATTTGTGGTGTCAAAGAAGGAGATAGTCCACTGCCAATAAAATTTGTGATGTTACTTAGTGTGCAGCCATTACCTGCTTGGATAAAACAATGATGAACATGAATATCGAAAGCACTTAGTATAGCATAATTCTGTAATACAGCTACTGGGACTGGCACACCAATGAAATGCATTGTCAAAAGATCTGTAGCTGTTAATCCTTTCTCAATACAAAAGGCAGATGAGTTAGCTACAGTAGAGGCCAACAAAATCCAAGTATTTACACTTTGTTCTCGCATAAATGTATCCAGGGCATGTGCATTGTAGTACAAGACTACAAAGCACAGCTAGTCAACCTGTGATAAGGGAGGAAAACAGAGGTGTCCTCTCCTTCCAGTAATACATGCACTGCTGCTGCAGCTCATTTAGCTAATATTACTGTGGGTTTGATAACCTGGTGGGGAGTAATTGCCCACACAGATTGAAGAGCTACAGCTTGCACTTTTTCAGATTGAACTTGAATTCGATGTTGAGTCTGTGACACCAATAACACCGTTCCAATGCTATCTCCTATAGGCAAGGCACAGGTATTTGTTGAGGATACCTCAAATACAAGAGCTTGTGAATCTGGTATCAACAGAGGATGTAAAATAAGAGGAGAAGCTGAGGTACAGAACCATATGGCATTCTCAGGGGTGACTACTGATAGGTCATGGTCCCACCACGCAATCAGTCAGTGTAAATAGTTCCGTTTCCCTTTGCCCTGGTTTTCACTGTGATAGCATGAATTTTCCTCCTAGTAGCTGCTATGTTTTGGATTTAGTACGAGAAGAATGTTTTCAGTTGTTGCTAGGAAATCAAGGACTCTCCAGTCTCCCATATTCACCTAATGAGCAGGCATGCAGGAGCTGGGGAGGGAGCATAGCCAGACAGCTAGCCCAAGCTGACCAATGGAAGTATTCCACACCAGAGACTTCAGGCTCAGTTTAAAATAGGGGCTGGCCAGGGGACAGGAATCCTCTCTTTTTCCGGGGTTCGAACTTCTGCATGAGTTTGGCTAGTTTTGCGAAATATGTGAGTTCAGCAAATTTCATGAACCTGCAGGAAACCTGCAGGTTGTGCAGTCACTGCTTGGGGACTGTCTACGCAAATGGTCATTGGGTGGTAAGAAAAATTGCATTGTATATAGCGTGTTTTGCATAGTCATCATCATCATTATTATTATTTCTTTTGTTGTCCTATTAAACTGGTCTTTATCTCAACCCACGAGTTTTACCTTTTGTTTGTTCTCTTCCCCATCCCACTGGGGGGTAAGGGAAAGGGGTGAGTGAGCAGCTGTCCACAGCGCTCTTTAGTTAACATTTTGGGAAGAGACACCGTATGGCAGAATTCCAGTCCTCGCCATGTTTTGTAGCAGAGGTGTTGTAATGCAATCATAGGGTGTTCGATTATGACTATTCCACCTTTTTAACAAAAAAACTGCTTTAGTAAGATGTGAGCTCCAGTGTTGTGAAGTTTCAGTACTGGTTAGCTCTTTTAATTGTTCCTTCAACATCCTATTCATTCTTTCAATCAAGCCATTATCTTGGGGATGGTAGGCAACGTGGAATATCCAAGCTATCCCTAGCCCTTGAGCCCAATCTTGGATATTACGTCCAACAAAGTGTGCTCCTTGGTCACTTCGCTTTTAGTGAGGAGGTCCGTATTGGTGAACGAGTTGTTCTAATGCATCAGTTGTGTTATGTCAATTAGCGTATTTAGTGGGTTTAGCAAAAAACATTTCTGACACCATATCCACAGCAGTGAATACATGTCATCACCCCCTCGACAGGGGTGGGGGGCCCACTGGCACTCTTTTATCTTTCCCCATAGCCTGTGTAATGCTTTTAAATGTAGCTGTGTACAAATAGTACAGTTATGTGCACATACTTTATAGATATGTAATGACTATCAAAAAGAAAGCATTAGCAAGATCTATCACTGCCTTCCAGGGTTGTAAATTTTTGCTGATTTATTCTGTAAGAGTAACCGTGTCTGGTACCATGACTGCAAATGGGAGGGTGACTTTATTCCATTCTTTATATCGTACAGTCATTCTCCAAGTGCTGTCTGGTTTTCAAACAGGCCAAATAGGATTATTAAAAGCAATTATTGTATCCCTAACAATTCCCCCTTGTTGAAGTGCCTGAATGGTTTGAGTAATTTCCTTCCCCCTCAGTCGGAGTACAATAGTATTTTACGGTTACCACCTTGACAGACATGGACAGCACAACAGGATCCCACTTCAGGAATCCATGCAAAACATTATAGATCGAATAGCAATTCCTGCTTGTTAAGTTCTGAAGCAGAAGTGACCATTTAAAGTTTCAACTGTTCGTCCTGCCAACACGTCAATACCCAAGATACATTCTTTTATAGAGGCAATTATCACTGTCGTCATAAAGGGAGTAGCATTTCCTAGGGAGGACAGGAGTAGGATTTCCCCCCAGCCCACAGATTTGTGATGTGGCGTCTTTATTATTAATATTTCTATGTGATACAGTAACCTCAGCTCCAGTTTCCACCAGAGCTAAGACATACAAAACCTGTCCAGACTGCCACTTTATAGTTAAAGGAACATAGGAGCACTGGTTCCCCTGACAGTAAGAGGCTACAGTGGTGGCAATTTTGGGGGACCTGCCAAACCTTCATTTCTGCTGTTTTGGCATTTGCCCTACCTTGAGGTGACAGGCAGAGGTGGAAGGTGGACACAGAGTTGGTGCTGGGGCCATGGGCACTTGGCTTTTTTGTGTAAGCACTAACTTTTGCCATCAGCGAAACATTTCTGATAATGTAATCCCATTTATTTCTGATCATGGGACACAGGCTTGTACAAGATCATTCTACATTTGTTTCCTCATCACCCGTGATGTAACTCCTTTTGGTTTTGCCAGCTTTCCTTTATTCACCACCCACATAGATAGCCCCTAAGTTATAGCCCCAATTTCCCTCAAGGTATTTGCTGGAGCACCTACTTTACCCATGGCATTTGTGACTGCTGTTATAATCAAGGGATTATACTGAGGGGTTATACTGAGGCAGATGCTCCTCTTAAAAGCTGTATTTTGATACATCTCACTGCTGCTACCCTGTCTGGATTGAATCCTGTAATCTGCGCATCAGCCATTGCTGTTATCAAAATGTTCCCAGGCACAGCAGAGTAAGATGATAAGCAGTACAGCACTACAGCAAGCAGCGAAAACAAAAAACAGCTACTAACAACCACTAGACTGTAACGTACAGTAAGGTAAGCAAACACAGAAGCCTGCCAATTAACAGCTAAACAGCAATAACAACTAAAAATTTGATCTAGCACACTCCAATCAAATCTGTCGTTGTCTTGAACCCTACATTCCCCATGACGGGCACCAAGAAAGACTGTCATGGTTTAACCCTGGCCGGCAACTAAGAACCACACAGCCACTCTCTCACTTCCCCCCACCATTTATTAGCAATACACGCTATCAACTGTTCTAGAGTATCATAGAATCATAGAATGGTAAGGGTTGGAAGGGACCTTAAAGATCATCTAGTTCCAACCCCCCTGCCATGAGCAGGAACATCTTCCACTAGACCAGGTTGCTCAGAGCTCCATCCAACCTAGCCTTGAACACTTCCAGGGAGGAGGCAGCCACAGCTTCTCTGGGCAACCTGTACCAGTGTTTCACCACCCTGATGGTGAAGAATTTCTTCCTAATATCTAATCTAAGTCTGCCCTCTTTTAGTTTACAGCCACTCCCCCTTGTCCTATCACCACACACCCTTGTGAAAAGTCCCTCTCCATCTTTCCTCTAGGCCCCCTTCAGGTACTGGAAGGCTGCTATAAGGTCTCCCCACAGCCTTCTCTTCTCCAGGCTGAACAGCCCCAACTCCCTCAGCCTGTTCTCATAGGAGAGGTACTCCAGCCCTCTGCTCATCTTTGTGGCCCTCCTCTGGACCCGCTCCAACACATCCATGTCCTTCTGTTGGGGGCTCCAGAGCTGGACGCAGTACTCCAGGTGGGGTCTCACGAGAGTGGAGTAAAGGGACAGAATCACCTCCCTCGACCTGCTGGCCACGCTTCTCTTGATGCAGCCCAGGATATGGTTGGCTTTCTGTGCTGCAAGCGCACACTGTTGGCTCATGTTGAGCTTCTCATCCACCAGTACCCCCAAGTCCTTCTCTTCAGGGCTGCTCTCGAGCAGCCCATGTCACTGCTCTGCTTGAGTAGTAGTTACTTCTTGCACAATCGCCTTTGCATCTTGTAAAGTCCTGACTTCCAATTTTCTCATTTTACTCCATAATGCAACATCTTCACAGTCAAGAACTCTAAGACTAGTAACTAATAACGATCCCAATTTCCCTGCTTACTTGTGAGAAGAATCTAATGCAGCTTTCCATAGCAATCTGCACACAGCTGTTTCAGCTGTCTAGGGAGTAACAACCGCCCCACCATTTATGATCCCGCCATGCTTCCAGTGGAGCCCATGTAGCCAGGAAAGAGACCACAGTGGTCCAATGCTCCTTACTGGGCCATCCTGGAATATGGGGAGTCACCATTGTGGCCTCCCCACTCCCCAGCTTGCTGTTTGCAAGTGTGCAGTGGTGATCCAAGTCCTGTGTTATAGGGCACTAGACAACCATAAATAGCCCTTAATTTATCTTGATGTGCAGGTCTGTTTCTGCTGACAACAGGTGTATGAACTGTCTCATGGATTATTATTTTTTAGTGTTTTATTTAAAGAAAACTAACTTTTCTTGTGGCTAGGGCTGTGGCATTAACCAGCAAATAGGAAATTAAGTCTCCCTACAGTGACCAGTAGCTCAGCCAGAGAATTCCTGCCATTCCTGGCAGCTAATTTTTCCACAGAAAACACTTTTGGAAAGCAACCAAGCCAGAAGTTTTGTGAGACTGTTGTCTGAGAGAGTTGTCATTGTGGGATGCATGTTGAACTGGAAGGAAAAACATCATTTAAAAGAAGAGCAGGTAGTAGGAACCAGCAGTATTGTGTGTCAGACTGAAAAGGAGCTGGACCATTTCGCACTTTAGGATATATTAATTCAGTGATGTAGCTAGATCATTCAGTGAGATACCTTTAGTGTAAAACTGTGAGCAGAAGAGCTGAATTTCCAGGGCAGATACCAATTATGTGCAGCCATGTCTCCAGCACAAAGTACCATTTAACCTGTTCTGGCCAGGTGACTTTCTCCCTCCCGAAATATTTTTTATTTCTGGGAGAACATCCAGTGTAGATCAGTCTTTTTGGAAATTATTTATCTGTATCCTTTCCTTCATTCGTCTAAGCATGGACTTTGGTGTGTGCTCTGTCATTTCCCCCTTTTCCAAAAAATCTGGTTTTCCCCCTCAGTCTACCAAGAAATGAGGATTTATTCACTTAGCAATAGGAATATGGAAAGACTAATCTGTGGTGAGGAGCTGAGACTCGTAGCTATTTCAGCTGATATCGTGCTTTACTTTGCTTTCTCCAGGAACTTCCATTTGAGTTTCTGCTTCCCTGTTGATGATGATGATTCGTGTGGCCTGAAAAGCTGCCATACACCCCTCTCTGTGACTCACAGAGAGCTATCTGAGATTTCAGCCCGGCTAATCTTCTCACAGTCGCAAAGCTGTCAGCCTACACATGGAATCATGATGGTCATTTGTACTTTCTTGAGCTTCTTGGGGCTGTTCGGCAAAAGAGTGCCTCAGTCTGTTCCTGTATTTCAGTTTCCTGTCTGTTCCTTTTATCTTCACAAAACTTTGTGTTTGTCTTCTGAAAGGACCATTTCTCCCTCCGTGGTCCCCAGGTTGCAATTCCTGAAGATAAAGGTAGCTGTGATCAGGTGTTTGTGCACACTGTTGTCTGGAACATCTGTAAAGATCACCCAAACCACTGCCTGGAGAGGGCAGGGTACAGATGTTTGCCCCCAATTCTAGCAGCCATGTGTCGATAACTGTAGTGATTTAGATGGGAACCTTGGAGGCTGGGGAATATAACTTGAGGAATAAACTTAAGACCACCCATTCTTGTCACATTGTGCCTCATTGTCAGCTCTTCCCTGAAAGAATGCCAGCCCCCTGATCTGATCAACTATGTTTCCTACTCAGGCCACCTGCTGATCAGCCTCAAAGTTTCAGGTGCTACACAGATACCACCATCAATGAAACAATTCAAAACAAATGAACTTTTATTGAAGGCATTTCATGGCCCAAGAAAGCATTTGAAAAATCAGTGTATTTTTCCAGCTTGTTAAGATCATATTCATGTAAGTTCATGAGCTTGAGCTTTTGAACTTCCAGCAATCGCTTGACATCAGGCATGCTCAAAGGGAACATTTTACTTTGGCACAAAAATGTGTGTCTGCCTGTCTGTTGATGTTGTATCTTCTTTCTTTAAGGCATTGCTCTCCTGTGTAATTTTTTCCTTGCATTATTGTTATATAAATAGCTTTTCTGTTTGCTTATGTAGGTAGCAAGATTGTTTGGGAGATTCTAGCAGGTACCAGCATGTATTAATCCTGAAGGGGGACATCTTGTTTTTTTTGTTATTTTGTTTTGATCACAAAGGAAACAAACCCTGTTCAAACTGTTTTGATGCAATCTCCACCCCTTTTCCTCTCTGATCACAATCATCCTTCACCTATGGGCCATCATCCTCAGTTTCTTTTCACTTGCTTTATCTTATGAAAGAACCAATAGTGAGATTTTTATAAGCCTTTAAGTATTGGATTGATGTTTCTGTGGTGAATATGTAAGCAGTGTTACAAAGTAGATTCTGCTTGCTGTGTGTGTACAGTCCAGTTTCATCTCAGGTTAAGAAATACAAAATTATTTTTTCAAATAATCTAGGAAGATTCTCACATGGGTGAAACTTGTCTATTAGTAATTTTTGGCTCTCAGGACATTTATTAACAGTGTCTCTTCTTTCCAAGAAGCTTTTCTCTGTACTTCATTAGCATCTTGACTCTTCTTAAGTTTCTGTTGCAACAAGAGAAATCTCACCTATTTATTGTCTCAGTATATAAAGGATGTCCTGTCATCGCCTCTGTGATTTGGTAAAATAATCACTGTGACTTTTGTGTTAAAGATCCATCTCTGGAGGTCACACAAGAGTGAAAGTCAACAGAATCTCTGCTTGTAATAAACAAGATGGCATTATCAAGCATGACTGATGAAAAATGGAGCTCTGTCAGCTTCCATCTCACCCCTAACCCAAAGTATCAATTAGCTGATGCTTTTGAAAATGCTGGCATGAACTTTATGCTTTCAGCACAGCATAATTATTTCAAGGAAATCATAAGATAAAAATCAGTTTTACCCATTAGTAGGTGGAATATATTTTAAAATTTTCAGAGATAAGATACTATACGTAGTTTTTTATGTCTGTGACTCAGTATAACTGGAGACCTTTTGAAAACTTCTCTCGCATGTGGGCTGAGAATTACATGGGTAATTACACTTACTATGTAAGTGAAGCGAAGCATGTTTTTATTTGATTTTGTCGGTATTATTATCAAAGACTTTGGCTTTTTGACTGTTTCGGTATGTACCTGATGAGAAACAAAGCGTTGTAATCCTGTGATTTTGTTATAAAGATCTTAACATTTACAGGAAACAAAATTCCATTCAAGAACAAGTTATGTAGATTCTTGAAATATCAGGCAGGCACGCTTATTTTTATTTCCTGCTGAGCACTTTGTAGGTGTCAAAAATCTATATGGCTGAGGGAGTGTTGTACAATGGGGGGGAGGGGGAAGAAAAAAACCACCTGGTATCATTATACAATCTCAGTTGATTTTGCCCTCATTTTCCATAATAAAGAAGACTTATTTAGTGATACTTCTCTATCTGTCAACTCCTTAACAACTTGTGAACTAGTCAGCCATTTTCAGTGAGATTTGGTGAACGCATAGCATCCACCCTTTCCTTGAAAGTAGGCAGCTGGACACAGGAGAAAGGCCCTGCAAACTCCATGCTGAAACAGAAGCTACAGTGTGAACTCATTCCTCCAGCACCCTGGACAATCTGCAGTGGAAAGGAGATTTGATATTTGTCCCAAATAAGCAGGAAATTTCTGTCAGTGTGTTGCTTTATTTGACACAAAAGTCAGTCAACATGAGACACACGTAGAAACCCGGAATTTATTATTCTCAGAGTTCACAGTGCTCTATTTACTTCTGCTCTAAGTCATTTCTGCATGGTGCATATCTTATCATTGCATTTCTCTGGAATTTATTTAGTCTGTAAACTTTCTGAGATAAAGACTATTTTCTGTACTCTTCCTGTAAAATACTTCATACGCACAGGAGGAATATCTATTAAGTTTACCTTCATTCACAGGGGTTTTCATCAAAGTCTTCCCACTTTTTCAACTACCAGTGATTTGTTTTCAGTATTGCGTAAAGCACTTGACCTATCCTCCTGCTCTAGTTACTGCTAGTAAGTTAGGGTAGAAAAGTATATCTTAGCCTCATTTCTCATGAGACATTTGTCCTCTACGAGTCTATCTAAAGATGAAACTTGATTTCAAGTTAAATGTTATACTTACTGTTTTGCAGTAATTCAATTCCAGTTCGGTCATGCATCAGTTATTCATCTTTAGAGGAGACTGGTGCAAAGGTGAGCAAATTCAAACTCATCATTGTCAAAACTGGTGTTTACCCATTTCACAAAGGCTGCATGATTTCATTTCACCTCCTGTTGATTAAGTGTCTCACCTACTCAGCAATGGCATTCTAGTGGGAGCTGTATTTAGAGACATCAGCATAAAGAACGAAATGGAACGGATGCAAACCTCTCACCCTGTGACAGGTAGTTTTTATATGCTTGGGCTGAAGGTTGATGGTTAAGCGTTTTAGAGAGCTTTGACTGCTTCCTTGAGATTCAGGTGATCATAATTAGAAGATTTTGGCTTTCAGGGCTACCCACAGAATAACTTGAATAGTATGGAAAGCCTGTTAAAGAGCTTTTAACCAGATATCCAAGAAAGGCTTCTGCCTTAAAAATACAGTGTAAAAGACCAGCAGCAGACTGTTTGAGGCTTCTTTAATTTTCTTGTTATTCTGAGTGATGTTTTGTTGGGGAAGCTGATCAAAATATCTCAGCACCCTGACACTTCTCAGTAGGTAACCATCATGGTTGAATGACAATAATTTTTTTGCAGACTTCACTGTTCGCTGTTTATTCCTATGTTTCTTTTTCCCAGCCCCATACATCTTCCTGGTTTATGGCTAGCATTTCAAGGCTACATTTAGTCACTATTGGACAGGGTGTTGCATTCTTGGCAGTGCTACATGCCCACTTAGCCGTGCGGCAAAAAAACCCCAGCCATTTTGTGCAGGATTCACACAGGATTTGCAATGCAATATTTCAGCAGAGGTATGAGAGATGGGCATCGATCGTGTGTAGGCAATTGCATTCGTCAACTATACGTTCTTGGAATAGGAAACAGCTTTACCTATGATATCATGATGGCAGAGTTACCAAGTCTGATAGTAAACCTTCTGGCACTATTTCTTGAAGCTCGTGATAGAGGCAAATGAACCAGTATTACTTTCTATGCTATTGGACAAAGCACTTCTTTTTTTAACTTGAAACAACTGCTGAAGTCTTGTTTTTTATTAGCCTCATTTAGCCATGGTTAAAACAAGCAGACACACCTGCACTGTATCTATTCACATGTTCTGGCAGATCATTGCAAAACTGAACAGGAGTTTGTGATTTTGGGGCTGTTTTTCAGCCCGTATTGTTGAACATGTAAGATTTAGCAGAGCTGATAAACAACGCTATTTTAACAAATGAGTAGGTAAAAACATTGCCAGGACTTTTAAACATTCTGTGTTATGAAAAGAGAATTAAATTGGGGAAAAAAAAATCAAAACTTAAAAAAATCAAAACTTAAAAAACTTAAAAATCAAAAAAAAATGCAAGACTTTTGAAGGGAAGGGTGTCACTAAAGCTGCCAGAAATAGATCTTTATGTATGGATACTGGTTACTTTTGGAATAGGAAAATTAATTGTCGAGCTGCATAATATTTAATTTATCTATATTGGTTAGGTTTGTGTATTCAGATTACTCATCAGCTAGATACAAAGCCATGTATGTCATAAGGCAAGCAGGTTAAAATTATAAACAAACAGTTTGGTTCAGGTCCCACTTTCACATTTGCTATGAGGAAAGTGTACTTGTGAATAAGACATACCTACCTGGCACAATTTCTAATTATTCAAGGGGCAATATCAGGGAGAAGGAATCATAGTTGAACTTCTGTAGCTCCTCCTCACTTTCACATCAAGGTCAGTAAAATCTGTATTAGTCAACAGAAGGGCCAAAGAGCTCTCTCACAATTGGCCAGTCAGAGTGGAAACAGGGGAGTGATATAAAGCAGTGGTTGAACTGGAGAGTCTGGCTTGCTTGGTTGTCCCAAGGATCAAGCTGTGCTCAGCAGTGTGGTAGTGCTTGGGTGGAGTAAGGTGGAGCTGCCGGAGGGAGCAGAATGCACCATGAGAACTAGGTCAGGGGAGTGCCGAGCTCGCTTGGGGTGCCGGCATAGCCGGAGGCTAGAGAGGGAAAGCCAAGAGGAGGTGAAAGGTGGATGGGTTGAGTCTGTGGCAGGTGATCTCAGCCAGGATGAAGGCAAGTAACCAAGGGGAAGGAATGGCACAAGGAGGGGGAGATTTATATCTGTAAACAGCTGCAATCTCAAAGGGAGGGAGTTAATTTTTTTTTTCCTTCCTTTTTTTGCAAACAGGACTGGCGAGTGGACAGCCATAAGTAACATGAATTATTTAATGAAAAACATGAATTATTTCAGCATTTGTATTGTCTAACAGGTAGTACTCCAAAATGAAATACTTTCGTGTTGACTGAACATTGAGTTAAAACAAAAAAAAAACTGCTTGCTGTGGCTGCTACTGCCAGCTTTTTACCATAATCCCATTCTAGCATAACCTTTTTTGTAACTGTTTGCAACACCCTTGCTCTCTTCGTCTGGGCTAGTAAAAGTGCTTTAATCCATTTTGTCATACAGTCTTCAACAATATACTTCAATTTTCTTTCCAATTCCAAAATTAAGCTGTAGTATTTCTGGGGAAATGTGGTGTCCTCTGTAGTATGCCTCTTAAGATACCAGAAGCAGATTTGAGGGTTGTGTGGGACTGAGATGGATCTTAGGAAATGAGAACAGAATTGCATTTTTTTGAGTAGGAAGGCAAGCCTTTCACGTTATTCTGCTGAGGTTTATAACACAGGAAAATGTTGGTAATGCTTAGCTCTCATCCAGTACAGAGACACAGGGACATATATGGAATTTCAAAGTAATACAGCTCTGCTTTGCAAACTAAGCAGTCAGATTTCTGGAATGGCTCCCACCAAAAATAAAAATCTTTCAAAAATCTGTGGTCTGTGATCCTTTCTCCTGGCAGTGCAGGAATACCTTGTCAGGTATTTTCCACTCTTGGCGTGAATTTACTCCCCCAGAGGTTATGTCCTGTTTTAATGCAAATAATCTACATGGTGTGATGCACCTGAGTGAGGTTACTTTAAAGAATTGACATTACATTCCAGTCAAGACACAAGTGGCAATCTGAACCTTAAGCATAATTATATTTTTATTTTCTGTACCTTCCTGTGTATCTTCACTCACTACTGCACTGTGTGAGAGTTGCATTTTCAGTTCTGTCAGCATGGTGTAGGACCCAATCTTACTACTTGGCTGTCCTCAAACAATTTTAGCCCACAGTGGACAGGTCCTGCCAAGCCTACCTTTCTGGGCAATGTATCTGTGGTAGAATCCCAGTTTGGATACTCTTCCATTGTTCAGGGTTTTTTCTTTCCAAAAAAACTTCTAATCTGTTTTGTTCATTAACAAATAACAGAGGATACTGGATTTTACGCACATGCTTTGGCTTATAGTGATTCTGTGAGAATGAAGGCAGCAATGCATTTGGTAAGGCAAACCTGTAAGTAAACTACCTGAACACAGGATTTCGGTTTTACAGTATTTGACAAGGAGTTGTATAATCTCTCTGGATGCTTTTCTCTGACTCTTCTGAAATGGGTATAACTTTTTGTTGGTACCTTTCAAGGTCCCTCATGGAAGCCAATGCCTTTATATTTCTATATCATTTCCACACAATAGCACCAAGGGACGTGGCTATACTGAGCACTTAGCTTAGTCTGAACTGCCTTAACCCTGCTTTCATCCAAAAGCAGAAACCTCTCATTTATTTATCTTTTAACTGGACTTTAAGCTGGAGTTCACAGTACACTTCCGGTATTAGACTCTAGGACTGGATAGGGATATGATCTACCATCTTTTTCTGTGTGGATGTAGGCAAGACTCAAGCCGGACCACTGCTCTGACTGAGCTCAGTCCGATTCCAGAGCTGCTACCTCTTGCAGAGGGAAGGTACTGCCAAGGTCTCTTGCTTTTGTAAGACTCAGCATCAGGAAGCAGTTGGCAAGCCTGCCAGCTCCTGTGAGCCAGAAGACCCTGCATGTCACTGAGGCAAGACCTTGCCCTCAGGCACTGCAGAAATCACCTGCCACATAGACCGACTTACTGTAAAATATGGAGTGTAGCCTGGCAGCAGAGGGCATTATGTGCGATCTCCTGCCAGCCTGGAGTGGAAGCACTGCTGGTTAAAGACAAGAGTAAGAGGCGTTGTTGGAAACATCAGGTCGTCCCATAATTCAAGCAATCATTTAAACAGGTAACTCAAGCTAATTAAATAGTTTAACCTTTGCAGCTGACAGTTCTGTTTTTCTAGAAGAAAGACTCACCTTTTTTAAAAGTTTCTTTATCGCCTTTTTCTGGTGCCCATAGCTGCATTTCCTGAGTACTGACTTGTGCTTTGTTTGGAGCTCACAGTGCCTTAGCCATATTCCCCCGCTGATCGACCCTGGATTCTGCCTCATGAGTCCCTGCTGTTGGGCAGCTCTGCTGGAGTTTTGTTCTAAGAGCTTTTACTTTCTTCACCCTGAGCAGAATGCAGAAAAAAAATTAAGATGTAAGAACTGCAATTCCAGCAGCTGCAATGCTCTAAGAGATTAGCTTTGATTCATGAAAATGAAGTAAAAAAAAAAAGGGGGGCGGGAGAAGAGGCAACCATACTATCTGATGTGAATTTGGTCCTCAAAGGGAAATATTCTTGAAGTATGATGGTTATTCTACATGTCCCTCTTGTCATTGTTGATTTTGTATCAAATGATTTTTTACACAGGCTAAAGTAATTCCATTAGTCCATAAGGGAGCTGTCAGGACGGGCACATGAAGTGTCTTAATTCCATTTAAGATTATTAATTTCCTGTATGAGAATGAGAGGAGTGCGGAACTACCTTCCCTGTGGAATGGGAAAGAACGTAAAACAAGGAGTTGTCAGAATATACTAGTATTGTGAAGCACTATGTCTGAAACATCTAAATATTTACCTACATGAATGTCTCCTTAGACAGATTTTGTAAGGAGTTTATATGCATGAGACCTCAGGTAGGGTGTTGTTTTTTCCACCTTTGCAACAGAGCTTTATTAATTCTTTATCAACTGACTTGTGCCATGGGACATGCTAGTGAGACCATATTACTTCATACACATGGACATTCCTCAGAAGTAAATGGTAATTTTCTCTGCTAGATGGTAGGATGTAAGTATGTAGTTCACCCTCTCAGAGTAGTTACTGGATGAACTCAAGTCGTCAGAACAAATCTGAGAACTCTGTCTACTGCAGCTGAGAGAGACACCTGCACCTTCTGTCATTGCTCATTATTTGCCTATTTGTATCAGCCATTATAGAAGGGTACAATGTTAATCTTCTGTTCCGGTCTGTAATTCTTTCTCTTTTTTTGCAGATGAGGAAGGGTATAGGTGAAACAAGAGGTATTCTGAAGGAAGTTTATTTATCTTCTACGTGAAGTTTTATTGTGACTTGCTTATGATGTATAACTTTAAACAATAACTCTTTTTTTCAGAAATATGAGACTATTTGTTTTACTAGTACTTTAAAATCTTTGCATTTTAATGGGCTTTAAAACTACATTCCTTTCTGGGCGAGCACCTTCCTTTTGAGTTTTGTTGGCAATGGTCAGATTCGAGAAATAAGATCAGCGTATAGGCATCTTCTGTCACACTTGAAATGTGTCGAGTAGCTCAGGAGAGTGTATAGTTGATCAAAGATTCAACACATCCCTTCTGGATGGTCCTGCCTAGTCTTTGCCAGCTGCTGTTGGTCTCTCTTGATACTTCCCAAATTCAGGGGCACAAGCACAGATGTGTGAACAGAAGGGTTATCCTAATGGAAAAGCCAGAGAGATATTACCATATCTCTCAGAGGACTGGCACACTAGAATGGTGCTACATAAAGATGTTAATGAGATAGGGGTAACAGGGGGGTTGTGTGGCCACAAAAGAAAAAAAATAAATGTCTTTTTTTAAGTCTTTGTTAGCCAGAAATTTTTTCACTGATTTGCAGTGTGCTGAAGATTTAAGTTCTCCAAATATGGACAGTTGCTAAAAGCCAGTCATGTTAATTTTATTTTAAACAGAAACACGATATATCTACTTCCTTCTTCCAGCTTCCATGATTTAGAGGTTCTCTCTATCTGCTTGCATTTCACTCTGTGAAAAATGTGTATCAGCTATTTTCGGAGTGTTCAGTCTGTTCCACTTCTCATGTCATAGTGAGGTTTCTGAATGTAAGGTAAATGGAAGAAATAGGTAATAAGTATTTTGAGATGTCATCTAGTCCATTTCTGTACAACAAGGCAACTCAGTTTTATCCAGGGCTAGTTTTATGCTAGAATATCTTGAAGGCTCTTCTGGAGCCTGTTGGTGCATAAGATGTACCACACTGTTTCAGGATTTTGTTAAGAGACTGACAGCACTGCTTTCTGATATCTTTTGCTATACAGTGTTAGCTTTGACTATACATAAAATGTTCCTAACAGGTTTATTTATACCCATCTTGAACACGTCCACCTCTCCAACTTCATGTTTAACTGCTTTTTAGATCAACTTGGCTGCTATTTAAGCATGTTGATGCTTTCCAGAGCATAGATTATTCTCTTCCTCTTGCAGTTAACTTTCACATGTCTGAAGACTCTTAGGCTGACACTTATTAGGGTTTTCTCTTCTCTTTAGACTAGAGAGTTCGAATTGTTTCATTCTTTCCTCATAACTTAACTTGACCAGACTTTATGCTTCTCTTCCCAGCTCTCTCCATTTGGTTCACCTCTTCTTTCTCAAAAAGTATTGCCCAAATATCTCATGGAGTACTGCAGCCAAGACTTGCATACTGCTTAGTAGTGCTTAAGTGGTTTGTCCCTTTGCCCTTAACATCATTTACTTAAGAGATGGCTGGTATTTTTCTAGGTCCTTTTAGCTTGAATATTGCTTCCTATAGAATTGGCTGCTATTTCTGAGTCCTGTTATGCTATCCTGAAATATGTTATTCTGTTGTTCCATTTCCTGCTTTTCCTAAGTCCATTGATTTCTACCATTTTATGACCTGTATAAATGAAAAGTTGGAGTTAAGATACCCTAATGTCTACTTAAACTACTTCCAAGGTGCAGCAATTTTTTGAGTATTACTTTTTAATTTGGCCCACAGCCAGATGGGAAGAAATAATATTGGACATAAGACAAGGGCTTGCAAAATATCCACAACTGTGTTTTCCATGAGCAATGGGTCTAATGAAGGCTGATTTCTTCTTGGTTTATGTCCAGCATCAGCTACTACCCCAGAACATCCCAGCTTGCCTGCCACATCCTTGCTTTCCAAACGGGCAAGTGACAGATTGTGCTTAAGCTTGTTCAGAGCTATGTAGATGCTGGCTCATGGATCATTATACTTGTGTTTGTGTAATTCACTCAAAGAATGGCTAAAGACCCAAGTTATTGCTGTCTTTCCTTCAGCACATGTTTTTGGATCTCTTTGCACTATCAAGGTCAGATTTTCCTGAAGCTTTCGGGGAAGTTCATATGCTGAAGACTTCTATTCTTTCATCAGATTTGATTGAAATTAGTCTATGAGCTCAAAAGCTACTAGAGGAGTACTTGCAGACAGAGGCGTAACATGAGGGCATAAGCCATTGTTTTCTTAGAAAACAGGTGTCCTGATTTTGGCTGGGATAGCATTATTTTTCTTCACAGAAGCTGCTGTGTTTTGGATATAGTACGAGAAGAATCTAGATAACACTGATGTAAGTTGTTGGTAAAAAATCAAGGACTCTTTCCAGTCTCCCATATTCAGCTAATGAGCAGGTGTGCAGGAGCTGGGAGGGACCATAGCCAGGCAGCTAGCCCATGCTGGCCAGTGGAAATTTTCTATACCATGGACATCATGCTTGGTACATGAATGGGAGTTGGGCTGGAATCCATTTTTAAATTTTTATTTTAATTCTTTTTTAATTTTAATTTTTATTTTCTATGAGTTTGTATCCTCTCTTGTCCAGGAATTCATTCTTTTTTGTGAGTTTCACAAAATTCATGAAATCCTCGATTTCGGGGTTCTGAAACTGCTGTTTGGGGACTGGCTGTGAATCGGTCATCAGGCAGTGAGAAAATTGTATCACATACAGTTTGGTTTGTATATTCATTACTATCAGTAGTAGTAGTACTAGTGTTAGTATTTCTTTTGTTGTCTTATTTAACTGTCTTTACCTCAACCAACGAGTTTTACTTTTTGTCTCTTTTCCCCCTCATCCTACTGCTGGGGAAAGGGAGGGTGAGCAAGTGGCTGTCTAGTGGTTAGTTTCTGGGTGCCAGGTTAAACCATGACAACAGGTTAAAATTGTTCAAACCCAAAGGCTAATTCAACTGACTTTTTTCTTCTTGCTATGCATTTGAAAAGATGTCTTCCTTTCCTGAACCAGCAAAACATACTTCAGTCACCCCTTTGCCTTTGTATTCTTGCACCCAATTTCTGTCTCTTGAATTTCTGGTGTGCTTCCTTTTCCTAATCCTTCTCTTTTCAGCCAAGAACCACAGGTGTTTGCCTCTAGGTAGATGTGGATCTGCTGATGAAAATTAGTACATTATGAGGTGAGGACTTTTCTTTTTGTCTATATCTAGACTGCTGTAAAACCTGAGGAAAGCATTTATTTAAGGGTGATTTCTGCAAACGTGATAGTTGCAGAGGTTCAGATGAGAGAAAGCCAGCCATTCTTATCTTCAATGTTATGACTTACATAATTATTGGGACAACTTATAAAAAGTGTTTTAATGTATGATATACTAAAAAAAATCATGTAACAATTTATTTCCAGATTCTTTTCTATTAATCTTCAAGCAATTGAAGTAAAATACAATTATTTCGTTTTGAGCTCTAAGATGGAATTAGACAATTTAATAATGGTTAATGAGTATTATTACAATTAAATAGACATTAAGAAGTCATCAAGTCCCAGATCATCTTTTCCAATTGTACAAGGCAGAAATTGAAATCGGTGGGAAGAGACAGCCTCTTGCAGAACTGTTGTACCACCTCTGGGATCCTGGAGGAGTCTGTCTGTGAGTTCCTTGTAGGTATAGAGGTGGGCATTACTTAATCATAATAGGTTGAGATCGCCTTTTCTTGCTATTTTCCAAACAAAAAATAGCTAGAGAAGGATGTTAGTGTTTCTGTAGAATTTTAGGTGGAAGAAAAATATCTGAAGTGATTGGTTGTCATCTGTTAAAATATATAGCTTTTCTGCATTAGGGCACAAGCTGGTGAATCTAGGTTACTCTGTAAACTTTCTGGGGTTCTCACAAGACCATTTGAGGATAGGTGGGTTGCAGCCCTTGTCATGTTGTTAAGTCAAATGATGCTCTGATTTGATCACATATGTGTTCTGATGCTGGATTTGGTATAGTCAATCTGATTTTAGTTATGCCATGGGCATGGCTCCCAAGTTGCCTAACTATTGTTCAAATGAATTCTTGTCTTCTTGCTTAAGACAAGTTGTCTTGTGTTTGAAGGTGTCAAGCTATTAATTTTCTAGACTTTATTCCCACTGTGATGTGCTGTGACACTATTGGCACGTTTAAAGGATGGCTGTCTCCCTCATCTTCCTCAGTTCTTTGGTCCTAAAAACCTATGTGCTATGCAGTAAGTGAGTTTATTCTGAATGGGTTTTTTCTTCCCTAGGGTTGTCTTTTGATGCTAGTCTTATCCTAGCTCAGAGAAGGACCTTGTCTACCCAGATGGTCGTTTTCCTATGGAGTTTTTAATTCCCCTAGTTGTAAAACTAGAAACAGAAATCCTGATTGGCTCTTTGCCAGCTGTTCTTGAGAAATTCTGCTTTCCCCATCATTAGATTTGTAATTTTCTGATTATGGAATTTCACATCTCTCTCTTTCCTCTCCATCCATGGTATGCCAAGAGATCTGCATTTAAATATCATTTAAAAGTAGTTAATTACCTTGGAAGAGATAGCATAAATTCAGCTAAGACTCTGATTGCATTACCAAAACTGGCAATGATTTTGTCTTTTGTCTTTTGTCACCTTTCTGAAATATGATACGTTACTCCTCACAATAGGAAAGTCATGGAGGGCACACTGTTTCAACTTAACCTGTTCAACTTAACCTTAACTCTCAGAATAATTAGAATAATGTGTAAATTATTCTAATGATATACAACTTTCAGGTAAGAAATATGAGTGTTGTAAACTACATTTGTGATCCTTTAACAAGGGACCTCATGCCTTCCAGAAGTCTTAATCAAAAATGGTGGTGTCATCTTGGGAATCAGTGATGGCCTGAGACTGTTTCTGAAGTTTTAACACATTAGGGTTGAAGCTTGTGATGTATTTGGTGTAATCCAGGAAAGTGCAGGGACACATCCATGCTGACAGGGAATACGTGTCTCATTATTAAACTGTTTCCATTTGTCACCTGTGCAAATTTCAGGACCTGTTTAAAGCTGTGGTACTAGATAATGGGAAAAGCTTTGGGGTCCAACGATGATTCAGTTATGCAAGTTAGTGCAAAAAATCTGTCTGTTCACCTACAGGGTATTCTTCACAAGGGAATTTTACAGGGAGAGCAATATGATGCTAGTTAAAACATTTTATGGTGTTCTTTGCAAAGTCACTGTGTGGGAAATTGAGTTGGTGGATTGCTTCATGTAGATTTTGGCTCAGAAACCACACTGGACAAAATTGCTAACAGTATGATTAGATCATTTCAAGTATCTTTCCATGCAGTTTCAGTCTTGATCCCAACTAATATTAGTTTCTTATCAAACATGCATATGAGATCCATGGAATGAATTTCTAAATGCTAAATCACTTCTGGAAGAAATTTCCTGTGTTAGTAGATCATTGTCAGTGATGTGCAGAAGCAGCCAGCCTTTAAAGTGATACCACTTCGTCATATTTTTTGTTTATTTGTTTATTCTTAAGGCCAAAGCCATAGGATTTGAATGATCAGGAGATACTCTGATGTGGCTTACTATAAGCTTACTATAAGCTTTGGAAATAATAGCAAACACTTGCTGCTACTTGACGCCATGAACTATGTCAGGATTGCTGTAACCTAGGCATTTCATCCAGTCGAATCAGTTTGTCTGATTCAATGTACCTGGCTTTCTACTCTGTAATTGCTGTAAGGTTAGGAAATACCTTCTGGTGTTTGTAAGTATCTCTCTGGGTAGTGAATTTCATTGTTATGTCTCTAATATTTTGAAATTATTAAGTTCCATCTTTGTCCTCAAGCCTTCCTAGTTATGTTGAGTTGAGTCCACTGTGAATTTTCTGAGATTAATGGCAAACAGAGTAATGTATCAGGCATACCTATTCCTTTTCTTTTCAGTGTTTCTTGCTATTCCTTTTAATGTACAGATGTAAAGCCATTGGGAGAAGGGTTTACTATACAACTTTTTGTACTTCTATGTACTGTTTAACGTAAAGTGCTTTACTTAGTTGGTATTGGATAGTCTCTGTTAGGGTTTATATAGCAATTTCTGAAACCTACAGTCCAAAGAAGTGTCTTCTTAGGTTTCTGTCCCCATCATCACATTGAATTTTCATGGTTTGCTACTAGCATTTGTCCTGAGTCTGTATGCATGACTCTAAGCTTCTGTGCTGTAGAGAGATGTATGTGGATTCTCTTTTGACAAACACTGTAGTATGACCATTCTGCAATGTGCAATTCTACTTGTTGGACTAAATTCATGCCAGATTAAAAAATGTATTGGTCTACAGGTTTTGTGAAAATTTCACACAGTAGACAGAGCTGCAAATAAACATTCACTGATGCCAGAATGCACATTGCTTGTAGTGTGTGCAGAGCTAGAAATTCATATCCTGACATACCAGGCTAAGGAGACTTCTTGAATGAATATAAATGCCTGCATAAAACCTTACAAACCTAAGACAATGAAAAGTGCACCTTCCAAGTTCATCTTTGTTCTAATTTGGACCTTTTGCCTCTGCTGACTTTAGACTTTTACCAACTTCTTTTCTTCCTAAACATTATTTATGACTAAGTCTTCTGCATCCTTCCAGCCTCCTATGTTGCAGCCAAAAGTATCACTTTAGCATCAGAGTATAATGTCAGTCTGAAAATTAGTAGGGTATTGTTTTCCTAATTATATAACAACAGCTTTTGTTTAACAGTGTATTTCTAATGTGCTTGTCATTCACATCTGTATATGCATAGTATTAGTGTCATAGTCAGCATTGCAGGACTTAATTTGGTTCTGAAAGAATTTATTACAAGATGAATATGTTGGAGTTTCACTTGTGCTCAACTGAAAAAATGATGCAAGTCTGGAAGTTGAGGATCCTGTCTTTTCATACCTTTGCTGGTATTTACATGTAGTATGCTGTCATGAATTTGTACAGAAAGGCTGCAAGTTTTTAGTCAGTCATTAGATTACAGTTGATTAACAAATCAAAAGCCATTTCCTGGTGCTTCTGAAAAGTATGGTGAAAGGACCCAACTTTTGTACAAATTTCAAGTAGCAGAACAGAGCAAGCAGCAGTTAATACCGTTTACAGGGAAGAAATTTCTCAGAGTTCCTGAGTTGTTAAATTCTAAACTGCTGGCAAGTTCAGTAGTACATGGTTTCCTAACTTATTCTGAAGGTGTCTTGTATTTCCTAAACCTTCTGGACAGTCTTGGAAATTTTACTCTGTCCTTTCGATTGCCTTACTACCAGGTGTAGATTTTTTCTTGAAACTTCAGCAGAAATTAATAATCAGTCTAAACAATGATTCTGCAGTCACATAAGAATAAGAAGTAATGTTTTTTTGGCTTGAGTGTTATTTATAGTTTGTGTTGTGTGAAGATTATACTTTCTTGTGGCTTTGTCACATTGCAAAAGGCTGCAACCTTCATTTTGCACCAGTAACTGAAGAGATTTGAGAAGTAATCTCAATTTATGTCAGTAGTGTTCATTGTAGGAAACATCTGATTTTCTTCATTTCGGTTGCCTTTTTTCTTTTCCTGAGGACTGTATAAAATCATTAAGAATCCCCAGGTGTCTAATGGATGCCTAGGTATGATGTTTTGAGGAAAACATAATAATTATGGCAGTCAACCCGGCAGGTTTGCATAGAACCTGACAGTTTTATTCTTTGAGACCCAGCCTTCTGGTGACAATAATCCATAGGGGACAGAACTGCACACCAGCCACTTCAAACTGTGACTATCCAGTGGCAAGCTCTGAGTGGGATTCAGCTGGACCATACACTTCTCACTGCTCAAATGGAACCTTGTAGTACTCCATCTTCAGCTTCTGCTCCAGCAAGGGTATGGGCCTCTACAGATCCTGTCGTCTCCATGAGGCTGTCTCACACATCCTAGGACATCTAAAATCACTTACATTTAGGTCTCATCCCAAATGCTTTTCTTCTAATGTTAGGGAGGAAATGTCTGTTTAGAACCAAACGGTCTGCAAGCAATCAGATGTTGCATCAGTGATTATCAGTCTGTTCTCCCACCAGTTTTTAGCTGTAGCAATGCACTGTCCTAATTTGCTCAAGATTTCAATGTCATCTTGAAATCTGGCAGATATTGAGCAAACGTGGCTATCACTTGGTTCACAGTTTTCAACACCTATCGCTTCATATACATATCTCTCTTGGAAGCTTTATGTAGATCAGTCAACTTGCGTTGCATTTTTAATAGGTTGTATGCAACAACATGATATAACCTGATCCAGAAACAGATTAAATGTTCTTAAACTGAGGGTGAGTAAAATAAAGTTTCATCCACTTCTGGATCAGATTTTATTCCTAATGGTGTACTTATATTTAAAGACAAAGATTTTATTATTCTCCCAGTAGTTTTATTTCAAGGATACAGCTCTCTGCATTTACCGTTGCTGTATTGAGAGCGGCCATAATAGCTCTAAAAATATTTAATTAAGGAGAGGTTTCAAAAAGCAGACTGCAATTTCTGGATTACTTTAGATTTTATGCTGTCTCTACAGAACAGACTTGCATGAAAGCACTAGTTCTTCAGTCTCAGTTTCCTTGACACAGCTCCACTCACGCAGGTTTACTCCTAACTTACACCAACGTAAGTGGTTACCTCTGCTGTTAACTTAATCAGGTCCAGCACAAAGGTTTAGTACTGTGACACTACCTCTATGGTGTTCATTTCTTAGCTCTTCCCTTGATTCAAATCTGTCTTATGCCAGATTAGTGCTATTCCAGAGGCTGCAGGACTTAAATGCAATAAAAAATTCTGTCCTCACTTTAAGGGTAGTATGAACAAATATTTAAGTGTTATTCATGCTCTTGCTCTTTTATTTTTCTTTGTTCATGCAAATATCATGTATTGTAACTATTCCTTGTAAAGGTGTTGCCAAGAGTGTGCTTAATAGACTTCAAGATTAGTTTACATTATTATTAGAGCAAGGTATTTTGATTACGAGTGTGTGTCCATTATATTCCGTATTTTATACTGATGTCCATTCTAATAACACTCTTAGATTTGTTGTTAGTGGTAATTTCTCCATTGTAAAACTCAAAGCATTTAGGAGGGGGGTTCTTCATTAGGGAAGAGTTTCAAAATACTTTGGGTAACTACAGCATATGGAGATCTAAGAGCTATTGCACTTAAAGCTGACTTCACTGCATTGGCATCACTCCTGTTGACTTCCTTTGCATCAAAATTTTGCCCAGGAATTCTCTTGCTGTGAGTGTCTTACTGGAAACCAATTTGCCGCTGTGGTTTAAGGCTGGGCACAAACTGAGGCACAGGAAGTTCCGTCTGAACATGAGGAAGAACTTCTTCCCTCTGAGGGTGACGGAGCACTGGAACAGGCTGCCCAGGGAGGTTGTGGAGTCTCCTTCTCTGGAGATATTCAA
>Ga0065711_1026838_pt1 | contig 58579 bp, 37 predicted proteins | sample Hoacrofraction12_FD_59098 | JGI IMG/M metagenome (GOLD analysis project Ga0065711, IMG submission 59098) | Hoatzin crop microbial communities from Cojedes, Venezuela - Epithelial fraction 12 v2 (version 2) | ecosystem: Host-associated > Birds > Digestive system > Esophagus > Crop | place... | reverse complement strand
CGGGACGCAGGCACACCCGCCGGGCGGCCGCGGCAGCCCGGGTCCCCGCCCCCGCCCCTGGCGGCCGTCCTCGGTGGAAAGGCACGAAGGCCTCGCAGGGCTGCGGGGCGTTTGGCTTTGCGTTAGCGCGCTGCGAGTGACCGCTCGGGAGCCGGGTACGCGACGGGCGGGGCTCAGCTCAGCCGCTGTGCGTGTGTGCGTGCCTGCTGTCGGGCGAGCTCTTCTCGGGTCCCTTTGGTTTAGTCCGTTTTCTGCAGCCTGTAGCAGACAATCCTGATTGTAGAGATCCGTGCGTAACCAGCTTTCACGAGAGCTGAAGTTTTGTTGTCAAAAGGGACGAATTAGGCTTGCAGTTTGTAAGCAGCTCACCGTGCCCCTAATCTGTCGCCTTTTTCTCGAAATTTACGAATTCCTCAACAGTGCCTTGACCTGAAACACTGCTCGCAGTAGGCACGTGAATTTCTTCAAAGGAAAGATTCAGAGAGGGAAGTCATCCTTTGTATTTCTTGGAGAAGCTCCCTAAGGTTTCTTAGTTTATAATAAGTAATAATATGCATAGTTTGCTCCAGGCACTTCCTCCTAGGAGCCCAAGTGATATTGCCATATTCATATGTGAATAGCTGTTAGTGTTTATACAGCAGTATTAGGCAGTTGTTATGAAACCTGCACACATAAATACAAAACCACAGCGAGAAAACCCCATTGTCAACAACGTCTTTTCATGGGCCAAATACTCCTCCAGTTCTGTTTGTGCCTTCTCAGTAGGGAAAGCTAGTGGGTTAAATCTGGGCAACTGAATAGATGGAAGAGCTAGCTAGAAAGCTGTCACAGTTGAAGTGAAGCCATGAACATCTGTAATGGATCCTGAAATGCTATGTCTGTGTTTCTCACAGTAAATCACTGAGTGATGAAGAAAACCTGAAGCTGTTTGGGAAATGCAACAATCCAAATGGCCATGGACACAACTATAAAGGTAAGGAATTGAATTCCTTGATTAGATATGTTGTCATGGACAGAGGCTGCTCTCAGGCAGGCTGGTTTGGATGCACAATTACCCATGCAGGACCTGGGCCAGTCATGTCTCAGCAGTCTGGTATGGTTTTTAGTGGCTGGTTTAGGGTTTTTTTAGAATTAGGAGTCCTGAGCAGCTGGGAGGATTGAACCATGGCATGGATTTGCAAGCCATTAAGTTAAATAGATAATAAATATTTGTCGCAAAATGTCACTTCATGAATCAGATCTACTTGCTTATAATCTGCAGAATCATTGTGTTTTGAATGAGGACTTTTCTAAGCGAATGACATGCAATTTAAACAGCCCATAAATTTTATTTGAATGTTGTTTTTACAAGTTCTTCTCCTACTGTCTATATCCTGTGCATGTAAAATTGGATCTTTCCATTTGTTAGGCTGGCTTCCGATTTAGCACTGTGTTTTGTAGGTACTCTGAAACCTCTACTGCAAAGATGCTAGCTTTGCCGGGGAAGACAAGTTGAGACACTGCTGGAGTGAAGATCTGTCCCTCTTTTTAAAGCTGACCTACAGGCACAACAGCTCTTGCTTTCTCATAAAAGGACATTCCCACTGTAAAACAAATTGCTGGAAAGCAAGGGAGATGTCTCTAAAACTTTTCCTTGCGGAGGGCAGAAGAGAGAGAATGAGAAAAAGAGCATGAAGGGGCTTTTTCCATTCCAGAGGAGAATCACAACCAGACCCAAATCACTGTCTTTCTATTTTTCTGAGTTCCCCAGTGAGCTGTAATTTTGTTCTCAGCTCCTGGGGTTAGTCGGAAGGAATGCTGAGCTTATAAGGATGATGTTTTCAAGTGTTTTTCTCTTTTGTTGAAAGGACTTCTGCATTGAAATGACACCTTGCAGTAATTGTAATTATTAGAGAGCTGGTGGCCCCTTCATCCCTTACTTTCCTTCTCTAGTATTCCATCATGTCTGAAGACTTACAAGCTGACCCCACATCTTATGGTCTCAGGAGCCTCAGGGTGATTGTATGGGCACCTAGGGTGTCTGCATTGTCTAGAAGACTTTGCTGATCAAGAGACTCTGAGCTTGAGTGTGCAGGGCCCAGGCTGTCATAGGGAGCAGGTACTTGAGAAGACGTCTAGTCTTATCTCTGCCTGCAAGGGGCGCTTTGGGAATAGTGGTGTGTCTCTGAGCATCAGACCTTGGAGAATGACTTCTTTAATGAGCTGGGTAACTCTGAGTCATTATTCTTTGTGAAGTGGATACCCATTTTATAAAAACAGTCCGAATTCTAAGTACTGGGAAGCCTGCACCAGTCCGTGTGGATTAGTGATGAATGGGTTGTCTGTCGCAAGGAGTAGTGTACTTTGTTATGTTCGTGGTATCATCATGACCTGGTACTTTCTTTTTTCCAGTTATAGTCACTGTGCGTGGAGAGGTAAGTGTGAACAACATTTTTTTTTTTCATTCCTTGAGGTGGCAGGATAGATGAGTCTCCATCTTCGACAGTACTGAAGTTCTAGATCAATTGCTAGATTTCCCAGGGTGTTTGTGGAAACTCTGTATGCATCACTATAGAAGGAGATTTTCCGTAATTGCTGTCCTATTCACCTTGCCTCTAACCAGGATTTGCAGGTGACCATATTTAAATCCAAGGTTTGTAGTCGTCCTCTGGGCGCATAACTTCGTCTGCCAGAGCCTCACTGCAGCATGTATAGGCTCAGGTTATATCTGTGGGGCATCGTTGGATGACTACTGAGACACAAGGAGGCTTAGCACTTCCAATAACTGATTCTGTCTGCTGTTTTATCAAGATATTTTGCTGCAAATATAAAAGGAAATTCTGCTTTTGCAGTTGTTTTTCACCCTTCATCCTGTCATTGTTCTGTGTGTTCTGCAGAGTTGTTTAGATAGCATCTTGGTTTTGATGTTTTCCAAACAACTTTTTGAGGATTTCCAGTTCATAGAAAAGGGAGTTTCTATTCAGATCTGAAATTAAAATTTTAAAACAGCTTCCTTCTACATTCCCCAAATACGCTGTGAACTACACAACCTGATTTTCTTCCTGGAGCTGTGCGTTCTCCAGATGGGAGGATGGCCTGAGCTCAGGCTGGTTGCTGTTTTGTCCCTGGTTGTTCAACCCAGCAGTTTAATGCCTGTTTTCCTGCTGATGGTCATGCTAGATTGCTGCTTGAAGACTGTTTCAGTGAGTTTTTCCTCCCTGGTGTCAGCTTGTATGAGAGAGTGGAACCAGTGGAATTGTTTGTATGCTGTATTTAGCCTTTGGGAACATCACGGGAGTAGAGTTGGAACTCAGTGTGTGAAGGTGGAAAGATACTTTTCTTGTGGCTCAGATGTCCTGAGCATACAGAGATTCACAGATTTGTACAGGCTCATGGCAGCCTTGGTAATAAGGATGTGTAGCTAGGCTACTAATCTCCATTTTGTTTTCCCCGCAGATTGACCCAGTCTCAGGAATGGTTATAAACCTGACAGACCTGAAAGCATATATGCAGGTAATAGCACTATTTTCCTACACATGCCCTGGGATAATTGGTTAGAGCCTGGCAGTTTGCCTAGCACCAGGGTGGAGACATGGTTGTTGATGTTAGGAAATAAAGAAGAAATTAAGGAATGAATTAAGAGTAAAATGCTTTAGCACTGTGATGTGAGGCAGTACCATGTCTCCAGGTAGGAAGTTAACAGATGGATGTAGGGCTGTTACTTTCTTTTTACATACTGTTGCCTTACTTCAGTCGCATGTGTGTGGTAATTTGAACCTCAGGTCCACTGACCAACCAGGACGAGATTGTCACTGTTTTCTTTCTGCAGGAGGCGATCATGGAGCCACTTGACCACAAAAACCTGGATAAAGATGTGCCGTACTTTGCTGAGGTTGTGAGGTGAGTGGTGGGGGCTCCTCATGGCATTGGTTGCAGGGTCAAGGAACGGGCTTCAAGGCTTAGTCCTACATCTGGAAGAGCAGCCTTGATACATACCCATGCGTGTCGGGTGCTGGATGCCCTGCCTGCCTTCCAGCCCTGGTGCCGTACAGCCTGCCTCACTGTGCTGGGCTGGCTGCCGGCCTGCTGGAGCAGCTGCATTCCCATATGCCAAGGACTGCACCACTTGCTCGCACTTGAGGAGCCCTTTGGCGACCAGTGCTTGTCATATGAGCCTACTCTGTGGATGGCTTAGGGAGACAGATACGACCTGTTAATTAAATCTCGTTTCATCCATATTTGCTGGCAATATTCAAGCCTCACTTACATTCAGAGTGTCATTGTGTGAAAGCTGCCTGCATGGCTCCCTGTGGCCTTTAGCATTCCCCCCGCCCCATTCTGGGTACAGCTTCCTCAGCTATCATTGCTGTCGGTTCTGAATCTGCTTGTGTTTCACCCTTAGCACCACAGAGAACGTTGCAGTATTCATCTGGGAAAACCTCAAGAAGCTCCTGCCCATGGGAACTCTTTATAAAGTCAAAGTGTATGAAACAGACCAGAACATTGTCATTTATAAAGGAGAAGAAACAATCTCTGAGAAGTAAAATGATCTTAAGCTCAATAGGTCAGAAACTGCTGCATAATCACATCAGTGAATTACTTCAGCCCTGCTAACTGTGTTTCCTACACCGAGACACTGGTTATGTATTGCATAAGGACAAATATGGATGGTTCACAAGAATTCTTGCAGCAATTTATCAGTTCAGGTTATCAGAATTTGTTGATTTGTCTGGTTTTCTCAAGACCTTCCTGTTTTGCAAACCAAAACCACCAAGCTTATGTGAAATTTACAATTGTGCCATATTAAATAAAGCAGCTTCCTAGAGGGGAAACGGCCTGGAAAAATGTATGTCCTGTCCAGTCACAAAAGGCTGTGATTTTTCTCTAATTAAACATTGGATTCGTTTATGATTTTTAGTAATCTGGGCTTTGGTGTTGTTTTACTTCTTGATCAAACAGAGAAACATTCTTGAGAATGAGAACTGCATGATTCTCTTTTTGCTTGCTTGTTTTTTTTTTTTCCTGTGTTACAGGCTTATTTCTTTCTGTGGCTGGCATGTCTTTCTCTGTATAAGGAACTGGTATAGTGAGCAATATAGTTGTTTACAAAGCAATTCTCCGTCCAAACTGCAGAGCTAAAGAGAACAATATGTTATTGAGAATCAGCATGGTAAGCTGAGGAAACTGCGAAGCTGGAACATCGCAGCCCCAGTGGTGTCAGAGTGCTCCGATGCATGGGTGAAAGTGGAAGTAGGCGAGAATAAACCCTTGAATACTGGTTATCCAGCTGATGTCCCAAAGATGCCACTCTTGTGACATTTTGCTCAGAGAACGCTTTTCATCTTAGAAAATTTTGGCTGACTTTGTCTCTTTGTAGTGCAAATACTCACTTCTTTGATACCCTGCTGTGGTATATCAGCTCATGGCAAGTACAGACATATAGACATAATCCTCATCTTGCTGAGGAGTCATCCCTGCTACAGGACACTTTCCATTCTGCATCTGGTCGTGGACAGCTGAAATAGTAGAGGAGGACCTGTGATACCTTGAGTCTGTATCCACTGAAGCCCCCTGAAAGCTTGTTGGCAAAAGCAGCCACATCAAGGATGTTTTTCTTAGGAAAGTTTTTGTGAGTTTTGTAGGAACGCAATCAAACTCTCTTTCATCTTTCTGGAGAAAGCTGTCAGCTCATGTTGCTGCTGCGATGATCAACAGTTACTTGGTATTTTCATCATCAGAATCCCATGTTGGGAAGGCTTTGCAGGCAAATTAAGTACTTCATGTGCATCAGTCGTCAGGGCTGCAGGTTCCTGCTGTCACTTGCAGATTAGGAGGCGCAACACTGTTCAGTGTAGGTTGTTACAAAAGGATGAGGCTGTGAGATGGGTTTAAATGAACACTAACCAAATTATTCTGCAGATTCCTGAAATTGTGGGCATACTGTGAAAGCAAAGTGCTGGATGAGGAATGCACGTAAAACCAGTTAGGGAACAATTACTGTACAATTGCTGTGGTTAAGAGCCATAGATCAACCTGTCTGTCCAGAGGCAGAAGTGATAGTAGTGTGTGATTCTCATCACATGAGCAACGTCCCGAAGAGTAATTAGGTATAGTCATGAAGAATAACTTAATGCATATAATTAAAAAAGTGATATCCAGGGTAATAATTGCCTTGCTTTACAAGGAAATTATACGTCTGAATAATGGTAGCAAGTAGCACCATTTATAAAGGTTTAATGAAGCTTGCCTAATAGTTAACCTTGGCCACACTCTGCTACAGGCTGAGGGTAAAGTATCCTTCTATAGCTACCAGTTCTGCTAGAAAGTAGTTTTTAGAGTTCAAAAAAATTCTTTGCTTTCTTTTAAGCAGTGACTGCTTTATATGAGGACAATTCTGTGCTATCTCCTGCCTTGATCCATCTTTGCTCAAACTTCTGGATGAGCTTCTAGAAGGGAATAGTAAGAAAAGGCTGGAAATGAGGGGTATTCCAACCTTCCCTCTTTGGCAGAGCAAAATCTCTGCCATTGGGCTCCAGCATTTGGATGTTTTTCCCTCTTAAAGGTAGTGCTTTGGTGAATAATTGGCTGGAGATTCATTCTAGTGTCACACAAGTAGAGAGTGCTCAGTGCATCAGATGAAGGGAACACACTATTGCCCTTTCTTCCCCTTCTTCTCCCCCCAGATGTGGAACCAGTCAGCTTTTTTCAGTGTGGGCTCTGGCCAGGGAGGTTTTGCTACTTATCTGAACGCACCTGGTGGTCTGTAGTTCACTAGCGTGATATGTCATTCGAGTTTGCTAAAATGATGTAAATCGCACTGGATGATAGCTGAAGATGATGATTCACAAAGCATTTGGTGTCTTCAGTGAGTCATGGAGACTCAAAACATATCATGTAGTATCTGTATCGGAAGAGTAATTTAGCTGTTGACATTGTTGACAGAAAACAAGCAAACAAATGGTTACATCTACATAGCACAGCCCATCGCTTTTATTAGCGTGAAGTCAGGTGCCAGGCCAGAAGAAACTAGCCTGAATTCCTGATCTTTTACTGCAGTGCAACATAGCTCTGACAAAGTCCCACAATAGCTTGGGCATTTGTATTTATTCCTGTGTTGCATGTTGGAAATGTATTCATATCCTTTATTCTGATCTCTCCAGTTTAAATGGAAGCAGATCTGGAGAGATCGAAATAAATTGGTTGTCTGGGTAGAGGTTTGGATGGAGGGGGTTGGCAGTATCAGAGCTGGAATTGTAATTGACTGCGTCACAAGGAATTACAGTGTATTCTGTCCCTTATCCTGCTTAGAGGGGTCTCGATCTTTGCAGATGTGTGTGAGCTCCATGGAGGGAAGACTCTGTAGGAATCAGCCTCCAAATTTGCAGATTAGGGAGGGAGGGTTATATAAGGAGAGAATTAATTCATGTATTTAAACATTAAGCATCTCTGTGCTGTAACTTAGTTACTGAGTGATGGAATTGTTTGAAGCACATTTACCACAGGAGTACTGTGGGTTCAGCCCCAGCTTTTTCAGTGCGGGGAGGGGGAATTGATTTTTTTCCCATGAGGTCTGAAATTATGAAACAGCGCAGAGCAAAAGGGACACCATTACAAAAGGATCAGTAAAGCGAAAAACAGCACCTAGGACTGAGCCAAGTTCTGCCACTCAGTCTTACATGCCACTCCCTAGGCTGTTATTTATAGTTCATGGTAACCGCAACAACGACTGAGTTAATAAATAGTCCAGGCATCGCTTCTGATGAGGGACTGTGTGTGGGACGTGGAGCCCCCACCAGCAGTTCAGACAACTGGCAGTATCTTACAATTCCTGAACTGAAGTTTGCCCCTGTAACATGGCTTCTTTCTGTACACGCAGAGTGTCTGGAAGGCAGTGAAGGCTGCGGGGTTGTTCACACGACGTCTGCTTGCTGCGGTGCCCTGGACTGGCAGTGCCTTGGGAGGGAATGAGAGGTTGAATGAAGCAACAGGGCGCCCCCAGCTCTGTTTTCCAGAAAGGTTGGGAAGGTGACTGTGAACAGAGCTGCGGGCTGTTGGGAGAGAAGGAGCTGCTGAGCCGCCGAGAGAGAGGGCCCATCCCTGTCTCTGCCCTAAAGTTCCCAGCTGAGAGCTAGAGGGCTGACTTGCTGGCTGACATTTTCCTAGCTGCTCACTGCACCTTCCTCATTTTCCAGGGGCCCTGCCTGGGGTGGGTGTCTGCAGAGACACAGGCCAGAGATGGGAGGAAGCCTAGGGGCTCTCCAGCACAGTTCCCTCCTCCTGCAGGCAGTCACGTTTAGGGTATCCAGTAATGTATCAAACTGTACTTTAAAGCTCATTAGCATGTTTGCTCCATCCCTGACTCTAATGACTAGCAGTCTCCGTGTGTACAATGGGGAGCCCTATTGGAAGTAAGAGTATAAGGCCACAGGGAAAGCGGTGCTAGTGAAAAGAGCAAGTGAGAGGGTTAAGGATCATTTTGTGGCTCTCCTCCTGCAATGAGTGTTATTTGTCCTGTGTACTCAGTGAGGCCAGGGCCTCAGAAAAAGAGGGTGTGATCATACCATGTATGCACAAGGGGCGCTGTTTTATGGCAAAGCCATGGTTTGGGCATTCTCAGATGTTTGTGTGCTTTGCCCAGTGCAATATTCTTTTTATTGGTGTGGGTGTGGGTGTCCACAAGCACAATAGAGTCTTTAGGATGGGAGGGAAAGCAGGCTTTTACTGTACCAGGGGTAGGATTTGTTTATTCAGAGTTTGGAAGACTCAAAGTCTGCTCTAAAAGTTACATAGAAATGCCTGCGGATGTGCCAAAGGACTAAACAATGCTGTCCCAAGACAAGGCACTTCTGAGCCAAATGTTTCTGCTTCAGATTTGTAGGTATCACCTGACTCTCTCCCATTATCCCTATCCCTCCCCAGTGGGCTGCTGAGAGAGTAAACGTTGCCATATTTCCACCAGAAAGGGACAGGTGCAGCCAACAAGAGACCCAAGGCTAAAACTACATCTTGTTCTGCAGCATTGGGACTTTGGAGTGATGTAAATTACGAAAATAGTATTTAGTCCTGATTATTGGGTTACTCCAAGAATGAGTGATGCAATTCCTCCTGCTATATCTAGGGTAAGACCCATTAACGAGAATTGAAGTCTGTAGTCCAAGAAGTTGGGGTTGTTCTGCTGATATTTTTGAGGCAGCGTGCATCACCTGGGCTAGCACAATGGCTATTAAAAGTTCAGGAACTACAGGAAGTCAGTGGAAGGGTGGGAAAGTTTGTAATGGAGCTTTATCCATTTGCTATAATCACTCTGTTAATTATTAATCAGTGTTTTAAAGCTAAATACTTCCAGTAGCAGGTTCCTGCTCATGGTTAACTCAAGATTTCATAGATATGTCCTGAAGAATTCGGATTCAGGTCTCACCTGATACACTCTCAGAGCCACTTTGCTGCCTCTGTAGGCAGTGAACTCCCTATCAGATGCCGTGTCATTGACTTTGTATCACCCTCCATCTGGCAGGAGCTCCCAGAGTTTGTTCCAAATGCAAAGAGCAAGGCTCTATGCTGTGCTGTGAATGGAACTGTGTGATTTACAACACAGAAGAAAAGAATTGTGTTTGTCGTAAGCTTGTTTCAGGCCATTGATCAGACTGTCAGTCCATATTTGCTGCCAGCTATGGGCTGTTTCAAAAAACGACCAAAGGTTCCCCAGTGTGAGACCCAGAGACTGTCACAGGAGCAAAGATGGAACTACATCACTAGATTTTGGATCCTGTATCAATTAGAGCTAGTAGAAGAGAGCCCAGGACTGAGGGACCACAGAGTCCTGGAGTCAGCAGACCTGGCTGACTGCACCAGTGATCCCCGACCTCCCAGCACCACACCAGTGTGCTTGAACACTGGCTGCTCTTCATGGACAGCTCTCTGGCGAGTGTTGTAAATGGGCCAGGGAAACTGGCTCATTTCCATGGACCTTCCTCATATCAGCCTACCTGGCCATGCATGAAAGCACTGTGGCTTTCTCAGAAGTGGAGACAGACTAGAGGGCTAGAGAGAGCGAGCTGTCACGGAGGCATTTTCTAGGAGAAAGGGTTGTCTTAAATGTGATGACTGATTTGTCTTCTACATGCATCCACACAGCTGTAGGACCTCCTTGGTCTCTGCCATATGTTTCTGCTGCAGAACTCACAAGTTCAGCAAAATACTTGACATCCTGATGCAGGTTCTGTGGTGGAGTGGCTCCATGATTGCCTTTGGGGCAAAAAAGGAAGACATGGGCAGCTGTCCTGGTGGCAGGGCCAGATAATGTGGCATGTTCTTGTCTCTTGGGACATTTAGCTCTGAATCAAAGGGGGGGTCTTGCTTTGATTGCATTCAGGGTTGGAAACTGAGGTGATGCTAGTTCTTTTCTTAATGGTATTGTCAGCTATTGTGTTTGGTGCTTTTTTTAATTACCTACAGCAATTTCACATGTTTTAGTCTCAGCAATGTCTTTTACCCACTGATGTGAGTTTCTTGGGTGTTGCACACCTCAGCGCTATTTCCCTTCCTGCTGAAGCAAGAGAATTTCCGTATGTTGGATTCAAATTCCCAGTTACAATGCAGCACCATTTGCACTCCTTTTCATGGTTATGTTTGTGAAATAAGTTTTACCAGGGAAATTAGACATCGATGTAAAACGAAATGCTAGTATTTGCCGCTGAATAGTGTAAAAGTTAATGAGAATGCCACTGAGGAGGTGTATCAATGGGACAAAGCCAGCAGAGGTGAACTGTGTTGCTCTGAATGCCCTGTGCTCGTAGATCATGTGGTAAATGGGAGTTGCCACGAGGATATTTGAAAGGCATTTCATATGTATTATCCAAGGCAGAGAGCTGTAATCATACAAGATAGACTTACCAACAGTAAGATCATAGTTGAACAATAGTTTACAGCATTAATTAGAATTTTGCCGTGTTGTGCGCTGCAGTAGCAGAAGATACAACATATTCAGATCTCTGCTAATTACCCTGCCTGCGAAACAGATGCCAATTTTAATAGCTGGACTCTAAAAATTTTTTCTACTGAATTCTGCAGAAACATTCTGTTAGTAGATCACTCCAGGCACTGGGTGGTTAAAATTTCATGTGTGAAATTGTCCTTGGGATTTCTGACTTTACAAACCTATCACTCTACGATGCACTGGGAAACAGGAAAAAAAGTGATAATGAGTATGAAACAAGTGAAAGTTTACACTTGCATTGAGAAGCCTAATGGTATGAGAGGGAGGAATATCTCTTCTTTGATGCAAACCATGGCTTTTTGAGGTAGATGAAATTTGACCAAGCAACACAGCTGAGTAAGGTGCTCCCACTTTAAAGCGAAACCAGCCTGAGCAGGGAGAAGAAGGGCATGGCTCAGAGGGAGAAGGGGACTGATCTCTGGAGTCAACAGTCGCAGACCACTGTCGAGTCACCTTGCATTGGGTCCAAGGATAGATGTAGGCAAATTCGCCACTGCATACTTCTCCCTCCTTGAAACACAGCTGAGCACAGCTATTGCAGATTGTGCCTGTATTGGTTTGCACCTGTGCCTCTGAATTGCCCCACTGGCAAGTGCCAGCCAACTCAGGCTGATGGGTAGCATCAGCTCTGAACAGCTGCAGAAACCAAAACAGTCTAGAGAAGATGGCTGAAGTGAAGACAGGGCTATCCAGTGTCGTGCCTGCCTTTTGGGAGAACAGACTCTGAAGAGGCTCAGGGGACAGACTAGGGGACCCGTTGCCTCCATGCAGGGCAGAGTACAGGCAGCCAGTCCCTGTCCTGGCAGCAAAGCACTGAGAATATCAAACAGTGCTGAAGAAAGGATCAGATGCCCAAACCAGGTGGAGAAATTAGGTCATGCAGTGGTTGTATTCAGTATTTCCAAATACATTGCACCTGTCAGTTTATTATTTTTCTTCCTGGCTGAGAGGGTCCAGAGGGGATCAGGAAGAGAGAATGAGAGAGAGTCCGTGTGTATGTATATCTGTGTCTGTGTGTCTGATGCTGGGACCAGAGTCTGTAGGGGCAGCCCGACCCTGACCTTGAGCACTGGAGCTCCACCTCAGATGTTCTTCTGATTGGGCCTTACACCAATACGTAATGGGAAGGACAGAGCCCATTCCAGTGTCTAAAGGACCTAAGGACTCTTCTGATAAGCATGAAAGGTAACACAGCTTTGAGTCCTTTCTCCTTCCTCCCTATGAATTGTGGGGAGGGAGGGGGATGCATTTCCCAATGTGATGAAATGCATGGGCAAATGGTCTCTGGAGGAGAAGGACTCTGAATGCAAACCCTGCAGGCTTGTTTATGTGCTGGGTGGGGCCCTGTCATCCCTGCTGGGTATATATTGCTTAATCTGCGTCCAGAGAGTCTGCACATGGTGGTAAAGCAGGAGCTTTCCTTTTAAAGCTTCCTGTCATTCCTGTAAACTTTAAAGGGTAGATAATCCCTTGGCCTGGAGGCTCTGGAAAAGCTTTGGCAGGACTGCCACTGGTCTTCCTTTGCCCTCATTGCTGTCTGCTATGTCAAGGGCTGCCCAGCCAAAGCACAGCCCAGAGCAAGGCATACAGGCACGCAACACCTGCTCACTGTGTGGCCCTGGAGCACCAAGAGTGAGGTCAAAGCCATCAGCTATCCTGTGTGTTTAACCTGTCCACTTAAACATTAAAGTTTTGCTTAAATCTGAAAGACTATGAGAGAAAAGTGGGAGTGAGAGGAGAGATACTTTCATCCCATCCCTAGCGCTACTTGGAGAGAACAGGATGCCAAAAGAGCAGAGAAATGAAAAGGGCAAACCATTGACACAGGGGAGCAGATGTTGTGCTGGTGGGCCTGGGGTGGGGTGGGGGTGTCCTGATGCTGGCAGAGTGGGATCTGTTGAAAAATGTGAGTAACAAAAGCAGATCTGTGAAACAAGACAGGCTTGTTGGCATGGTTTGTAAAAAATAAGAGCCAGGTATTAATCACAGCTGTCCAGTTTTAGCTATTAATATTTCTAACAGTTCTGTAGGAAGAAAAAAAATCCCTTTGAAACCACACCTGAGGTCTGAATGCCTGAGAAATACAGATTGCCAGGGACAATTTCTTCCTGTTGAGCACAGCTCCTGTGTGGAGTTCTCAGGAATATGAAGGCTCCTGTACTGTCAGGCTCTCAGTGCTCGGGAGTGAACCTTTCGTTAGTTGGTAGTTAGAATTTATTCAACAGAAATAAGGGAGTTGCAGGGACATCACGAGCTCTGGGCTGGTAAGGCCAGGTCAAAGCCAGTTCTCTGATCCATGACCATCAAAATACTGTTACGATCCGGGACTCAGTCTTCTGAAGAGGAAAAAACAAGAGGATTAGTGGGGCAGGGATGCCTTTCTGACTCTGCTGTGCAAAAAGCCTTCTGGCCCACCCTGTACAGGACTGCATTGTACAGGCCTCACCTTTATTTGTGTCCTTATGTGCTCATCTGGGGTAAAAACCAAGTATTTCAGTTTTCAGAATCATTTCAACCCCTCTGCCACATCACAATAAATCCAGCAAATAATGTTAGGTGCAAGAGCCAAATTTAATTCCTTAATTTAAATTAGTTTAAGAAAAAATTACTTTCCAGAAGTTTGAAAATTCCTAGATAAACACTATCAATATAAAAATACAAACAATAACAATAAAATCAAGACATTCAGTGGTCCATACCATCTTGCCCTACAGCAAAAACAGCTGTTGATTAAAAAACCAAGAATAAAAATATACCCATCTCACCATTCCAGAAAGCCAGAAGAAAACCAGAGAAACTTTAGAAGGCATCCACTGAAATAACAAAATTTGGGTGATACTGGATCAAATAACAATATGGAGCATAAATTCCTAAGACCTGCGCCTTTGTGGAGGATACCCTGCCAGCAGGATCTCCAGCTTCTCCTGGCGAGGGGCTTTCCTCCCCAGGTGGAGGGTTGGTGATTGCAGTTATTTTCTCTGTGCTTGCACTGGAGGTTTTAAACTGGCTGAAGCATGTAAATCTTAGACCCATCATTTCTTCTCCCAGTTACAATTCTGCTTCCAGCAGTTTTGGTGAATGTACTGGGGGGAACTGTGCCAGACTGTCACTGAGGCATGTATGCACACATGCACACAGACACACAGGTGCTATGAGGACACGTCCCAGGCTGCACAGCCGAAAGCAGACCTCTCCTTGAGCTTCTCAGCAGATACTGATATCCTGATGAGGACCTTTTCCCTTTCAAGCATTTTCATGCTATTTTGTGCTTCACAGAACCCCAAGTGATGAGGAAGGAATTAATTCATGCAGTGTTCCTTTGTTAGGTGGGGTCTGGTCTTGACTGTGTTATGCTAATCTAGCTGAAAAGCTAGAACAGTGATCTCTGACTTCCTATGAAACATTTCATCTCGCTGAGATTGCTGGCCCTGGGTGAGGGGAGTAAGGCTCAGATCAGCTCTGTGGTCAAATAGACCTTTATAATTAAATGTAGAAGTGCAGTTATCATCCTAATACACAGAAGTGAATAGTTTTCCTGAGTAGGTCAGCTGCCTGCCTTCCCCTGCATACCACAAGCATGGAGGAAAGGTGCAGCACGGATGGGTCGTCCTCTCTTCTTGACTTCTAGGAGAGCAATTTGCTTGTGACGAGGAGCAGTGGCAACGGAATGACAGCTATGAAGGAGCTGCTCTGAACCGTGGAGACAGAGTTGGGGGTGGTGGCCAGTGGTGCTGTGGTTGTTTCTGGTTCTGAAATGGAAGGAAACCCCCAGGGTTGATTAGAAGTCCAGAGGACCAGATGAGCTACAAGAGGCTGCATTTATCTCTGATTTCTCAGAAATGAGGGGTCAAACCCCTGGTAGGGGAGTGGCATGTCTGAATATATCCACTGACATCAATGGAGCATCATCAGTATAAGCTTGAGGCTCCTGGGATGGTAGGGGATTCTGTGGAGTACCAGAAACATTATCTGTGATGGCAGAGCCACAGTTTCCACTTTGTATCTGTATAGCAGAGAGAATAGAGGGATGAAGCCTGTGCCAATACCTGCAGAAATGAATAAGCATGTCCTCTTGTTTGTAGCTATTTAATGTCCCTTAAATCAAAAAGGAATCTTGAAGAGGTTTTGAGTTCAACATTATAACTTGAAAAAACTGTAGCTAGCTCTAGCACTCTAGTGTCTAAAGACACTCTAGTGTCTTTGCCTTGTCTCCTGACTATTGGAGAGATGAGATGCACTTCAGCTGGAGGTACGGTGCATCCATCTTTCCCCTCTCCCAAGACACCAGAGTGCAAGTGATGCCTTTCCTTGGTGTGTTGAATTCCTGCTGGTTGAATTGCCCAGCCGAAGCTTAATTACCTTTGTTCAGAGTCACAGTGTTGAAATTGGCAGATTCATCACTGAAGATGATATAGGCCCTGTGGAAGGAGGGGAGAGAGAGGAAAACAAATTAAAAGGAAGAGAAGCTAAGTGTCTCCTGTATGTAGACACTTGTAGGGATATAAAGGGGACATTAAGAGCAGATAAAGAGACAGGAACTATGAGGTCATCTTGAGGTCACTTATATTGCCCTCCAGTCGTATTGCACTTGTTTTTTTTTAATATCTGAAACACCGTTTCTTCATTGCCCTTTGGCCAGAGCTAGTCTTCTAGCTATTTGCTGCTTTACTGCCCTTTTGTGGATGGGATAGGAATGCCTTGTAACAGGGTGGCAATTTACTCTGGCCATCTGCTCCTTGTAATTAGAATCACTGTTGTCATGATCTATTGCATTCTTCCTTCCCACAGATAAGGCAAATCAGGCTAATGGCTATGTTTTCCCTTGGCAAATATTTCCCACTGATGCAACTACATTAGTGTTAACGGAAACAAGAGGGGTGTTCAATCCATTCATTTCCATAGAACTAACCTACATCCCTACTCATGTGAGCAAGTCTTTAAACTACAAGACTGTCCATGGATGACCTCTAGATATGGCTTTGCAGAAAATGTTTCCTTGGTATTTTCAAGAGAAAATCTGGAGGAGGCAAGAGAGGTTTGTTTCAACTCCTGCTCTACAGGTGAGCTCTTGATTCTGGGCGTTGCCAAGAGCTTATGCAAAGTACTGTCCCAAGTGAATACTTAAAGATGTAATATAGTCTTACCTTATTTCCACGGAGGATATGTTACTGTCTGGAGATATCCAGTTTGCTTCTTTATGAGTGGCATTTAATATTGCTATGTCAATAGAACTGCAGTTGTCCTTGTCTACTGACTTCCACTCTCCCGTGGAGACATTTTGTGGGGATAAGGCTTGCAATACATACTCCGTCACATTCTTGCTGTCACTGAGGTTTCTGTTGTCACTTACTGTAACTGAAAACAGAGCAAGTTAGACAAAGTGAGTTGTCTGTTCTGTAAAACAGCCATTTCCAGACTCCATGCTTTCAGGATTTTTAGCCAAGGAAGTATTTACTCGCACAGTGCTGTCTATGTGACAGGAGTGTACCAGAAGCCTGCAAAGAGAAGGTGGAGTACTGCAGTCCTCCCCCAACCATAGGAAGAAGAACCCTCTTATCTGCCCCCTCCCCAGTTAGGGAATAGACTAGGAAGAACTCCTCAGTCACCACATTCAGCCCCTGATATTGTGGGTACCGTGCCTGTTAGCCAAACCAGAGGTCTTTGCAAGTAAGTCTGTTCCGTATCCCATGCAAACAGCAGAGGCGGAAAAGCTAAAGGAGATAAGCTTTTGTGCAATCATTTCCTCCCTTCAGCCCATAGCTGAGTGTGCCAGACCCCACCCTTTCTTCCCCACGTCTCTGTTCCGTCTTGCTGTTTCACAGCTGTGACTAGTCTGCACAGCGCTGTTGTGTATCCTGCTTTTGTTACAAGCAGAAGTTGGACAAGAAGGAAATGAAGCAGGAGGGTCTGCTTGCCAGGAGGAAGTGACTCCCCAGCTGTGCCTCCCAGCCCAGGGTGCTGTGCATGCCTCTTGACTTCTATGGCCCTGTTGGCCCCGTAGCAACCTTCGGGTTGGGACTGTTTCACATGAAACCTGCGAAGAACGTCAGAAGCTAGAGGAGTTTATGTGAGACAGTAGCTAGCATCAAACTTGAATTCTCTGCTCAAAAAATGAAATTACAGCAATGAACAAAACACTCCTATATTAAAAAAACAACCAACTGCACTGGATGCTCCTTGGTTGAGATTTGAAGGAATCTGTGCCAATTTATACCAGCAGACTAATTCCCCCCTTGCAGGGAGGGGGCAGGATGTCTCTCCTCCACTATTTTCTCAACATTTAGGTTTTGCTGAACCTCAAGGCAAAGGGAGACTTGTTGTCAGGTCTGGGAAACGGGGTCAGGCTGCCATTTACTCTTTGCCCATGTTCTTTGTAGTATTAAAAACCATTTGCTATGATTGACACTGAATATCTGTCAGCATCGAAGTAACCTCTTCACGTTTGTCTTTACAGCCATTACCACTGAGAAGGGCAAATTCTGCAAAACAACTTCCCCCAAATTCTGTGTTTTGAAGAGCATTAAAGTCCTTCTATGTAAGTTTTGGCAAAAAGATTAAGGGAGAAAAAAGCACCCTAAGGAAGGAAAGAGAATTTGGGACTGACCCTGTAGACATGAACATGAAATAGTTACAAAGAGGTAACAACTAGTGCCATTTACCTATGTCCTGCCTGAAACTAAAAAAAGTGAAAAAAGAGCGTTAGACCTCACACATTTTAAACACATCTAAGGACACCAGAAGATTCAAGAAACCGTCTGGGTTAGGGGCAGAGGAGATGCATTTCTGTGCAGTGTGAAAACTCTCAGATCTAGACAGAGATGGCTTACCTAGGTAGGTTGTGTTTGCCTGGTACGCCTCAGGTGTCACGGTTACACTGAAATTGCTTGCAGTTGCATTCAGGAGCAAACCACATCTTCCTGTCTCTGTATATGCTGGGATGATTAGTGTCCCAATGAAGAGGAGTTGCACCAAGAACAGGAAAGCTGCCATGATCCACTTTGATGTTTCTGCTTCTTACACCTGCACCTGGGAACTGAGAAAGCCTCACACTTTCAAGCCTATTTATACTCCATTTTTGATGAGGTAAATGCAAATATCTCCCCCTCCCCATCCAGCTCACATGTACACACCCCCGATGGGAGGTTTCACTCATGCTTTTAGAGATTACTTCCTTCTACCTGCTTAGCCTCAGAGTGAACTTATTAACATAAAGGGGTGACGAGATGAGAGGGATTAAAATGGACAGTGTGCATGTCACTCAGGAAACCATGGGCTGGAAATCTGATCTCTGTATGCCTGCATTGCTTGAGCTGCCTTTGCATTGTGAAGACTCTGTTGTGTGCTTGCATGCTAATAGACCCTGTAACCTCTTGCAGAACACCACATTTTGGCAATGTGGAGGAGCACCTGCAGTCCTGTTTCCAGCCCTGGTCCAGGCTTTCCTTAAAGGCCAAACAATTCCAGAAAGTGCAGAAAACCCAGCAGGGTACATGTTTTTAGGGGTCTTCAAATATAGCCTCTGCTCTTGCTTGGAGAAAGCTGGGTAGTGAAGGGCCAAGAGTCTGTGAAAGCATGGTCTCTCTGACCCTGGACCATAACCCCCTTTCACAGCACTTCACTGAAGAACACAGCATGTTCTTGATAGGGGGAAGATCACTTGGGTGATTTTTCTCAAGCAGTACCATGACAAGTCATTTTGGCTGTAATATCAAATAATATCATACGAAATATAATTATATGAATTATATATTAAATATATTAATATTATATGAAAAAAATATCTAGTTTCTCTTTTCACTCCTTCCTCTTGCCCAGACTTCCCCATTCTCCCCTGCAGGCCATTGGCTGGGATTTTCAGACGCTGGTTTTGCAACTGCTCTTTGAGCTGTTGGGGCAGTGCTGATTAGGGGTGAGTTCTGTCAGCACTGGTGAGAAAGGGAGCACTGCCCCATTTCTGTCAGCAGGAAGGGTCCCTCCTGCATGCCTTCCACATTGTTGGGAAAGGAGCAATGTGTACCATCCAGAGCAAAACCCAGAGTGTGTGACACCCAGTAATTAGAGATAGTGACGATCCTGAATCAGTTCCCCTGGAATGGGAATAGCTCCCAGTGCTAATTCTGCTGACGGCACTTATTTCCAGCAGTGAAAATGAGCAATACACTGAATACATAGATACTCCAGATCAGATGGATCCTCAAAAAGGAGAAGGGCATGCCCTTTCTTTCCCCCTGTTTGCCTTACACTTGCAGATATACAATTGGCAGCCCACAGGAAGCTCCTGGAGGCATTTTTGATGCCCTTGTGCTGTAGTTTTGTCAAGCACACCTCCTCCACTTTGTCCCAGGCTCTGCTGAGTCACCCGTGTGTCTGGGCAAGTGGGAGGTCTGGATTTCCCTCCCTCTGCTCATCTTCCGTTTTTTCCAGCCCCAAAGCAACTCATTCATGCAGGTCTCACCACCCTGCCAGTCACCCACAGGTTTAGAAAGAAGCTGTTGTTTTAAATGTTTCAAATAAAAGTTGAGCAGAAGTGGGAGAAAAAGGGCAAGTGCAAGAAAAAGAGTAGGTGAGTTCAGGACAAGCAGAGTAAAAGGAGCATCAGGAAAGAGGCCAGAGAAAGAGAGGATGTGCTATAAGAGCTGGTACATGTTTAGTGATGCTAACATTGGTCAGAGGTAAACTTTACCCTGAGGCAGAGAGTGTGGAGAAAATGAGCAACAGAGCTTTTCTGGCTTGTTAAGTTCACAGAATCGAGTGCTCCTGCAGGGCCTCATTTTCTTGTGGTTTTCTTCCTTGCCTTCTGCCCTGCTCGGAGCTTCTCTGGGCGGTGTCTATGGCTCCACTGATGCCCAGGGTCAGTGGGCAGCACAGTGCTGGGTTCAGAAATGCTCTGTATGTTTCCCCTGATGCAGAGGAGCAGGGAAGAGTTCTCCGGAGGGACCACAGAGCTGCAGGTCCCCTGGAAATAGGAAGAGTTCTCCCCCACTTGTTGCACAACCTTTTCTGCCAGCACCTTAGGGAATGTGGAAAGTAAGTCAGCAAAATGAGAGCAAATGGAATGGGGGAAAAGCAAATAAAAATAGAAGCAGAGGATTTTGCAAGCACAACTTCAATTCTGATGCAATTTGCCCTTGGCAGTTTCATCTGAAGTCTGCTTGCAAAAGCAGTGTACCATCTTTCAGTCAGTGAGGATGACTCAGTATCACGTCACTGGAACAAACACAGCTGAAAACAGATATGCTTTCCTCTTGGAGAGAATTAATTTTGGAAAAGAAAAGGCAGGATGGGATGGTATAGCATATAAAACGAGGAAGACTCTGCTACAAAAACTTAGCCAGGGCAAAGGAGATCTTTGCAAGTAATGATGGAAGTGACAATATTCACTACATGATGTGCACTCAGTGAGGCTTTTCAGTTTTGTTCCTCATCAGTTAACTTGCCGTGGGAAAAAGGGAGCTGAGGCCTGGCTTTGGGAGAGGATACAGCCAGAAAGCTCTATCAGGAGGAGAGCTCTGGGAAGCAATAAAATTAGTATTTTTAGCCCAAAAGGTGACTTCATAGTCATTAATTTAGCTAGGGATAAGCCCCTGTAATGAAGCAAATCAAGCAGGTGTGAAGTCCAGTGGGGGAAGGGCAGAAATTACTATGGGACACTCACGCATTTTACAAAGAGGTGTTTGAATCACAGGATTCATAAGGAGTCTGAGCTTCCAAAGTACCCAAAATATTTGGACAGAACAGTAGGATGGATGAAGCAGAAGCTGGCAAGGCCTAGACTGCTCAGCTGTGCTCAGAGCAGCATTCAAAAACACCCCCAAGCAGCTGCATGTCCCTGACCAGGGCCAGCAGGAGCCTAGCACACCTCTTGGCTCCTCTGGCTGTAAGAGATAAAGACCCAGGGCGGGGAAAGCAGGAGCTGGCCCCTTCTGGGCTGGCACCCTGTAAGTCTGGTTTTCAGATGCCAAAATAAATACAGCCTCTGGGTAACAAGCAGCTGCTGGGCTCCCCAGCCACAGTTCTACTCTGTGATTCCTCAGTAAACTCAAGGAAGGTTTGGAAATGATTTAGGGGTGTTTCCCTATCTCCCACCCACACTACAGGTGTTACGGCATATGGCATGATTTCGGGTTTATTCCATCTTGGCAAGCAGACAGAAGTTATTCTCCTGTCTGTCTTTCCCCTTGTGAGCACAAGTGGTGTGGTTCCTTCTCTGTCCTGTCTTTTTGTGTATTTGTGGGCAAAACTTAAGCTAGAGCTAAAATTTCCACAAGCTTCTTTCAAGGTCAAGTCATGGCCATTTCCGAGAAAACTTGTGCTGTTTTCTGCTTCCTTGCGACAGGTGGTTTCTGCCTCCCAGAACCGGCAGGGACAGATGTTTGGAGCAGGGCCCTTTGACTGGTTTTTGTGGGGAGGCTCCACTCTGCCCTGCGTGTTCCTGTTGATGCCATGCAGGGGAAGGTGGAGGAGCAGCAAGGAGACCTCAAGCTACAGTACTCCCCCCCACCACTTGTGTGCTGAGGGCGCAAGTATGAGCATGGAAGACAAATACTGCACATTTCTCTGTATTCCCCAGGGGAGTGACCCAGGGAGTAACTCAGAAGCTGCAGCCCCCATGGTTCATGTCTTTCAGGGGCTTCTTGAAGGCTTGAGATGGCCATCTGGCTCCTAGGAGTTGGAAGGGAGGTGTCTCAGCAGCTTCCTTGCTGTCTACTACCGGAATTCTGGGTCTGCATGCCCTTCAGGAATGTCCACACAGCTCTTCGAGCTTCTGGAAAGGCTCCATCTCTACAGACCAGGAGCTTCTGGAAGCCTGATGCTATCTCATTTGAACAGTGGGACCTCATGGTGCTGAGCATCACTGGGCTTGGGAATGGAGGCACTGCAACATGACTCAGCTCGGAGCCTTCTGTACCGAGTGGCACAGATGGTGCCTGGTCCCTGCTCACTTTCCCTGCAGAAAATGTGCTCCTTTTTGTCTTCTCCACAGTTAAATGAATCTTCCTTTTTGTGGGTGGAAGACTGGAGTTGCCAGGCAAACAGCAGCACTTTGAATTCAGGGATGGAGCTGAAACCCTTCAGCATATTGGCTGAGAGTTAATGGTTTGGGGAAGACCAGAAGCCAGGAAAGTGAGATCTTCTCCTCCCATGTGCAGCCCAGTAGGAGGAGATGGCAAGTGAGGGGGGTGTCTTTCTGGCAAAACTGCAGCAGTCTTGCAGAGAATAGGAGTTGCATGCAACCACCTGCTTCACAGCATGGAAACATGAGTCACAGCTAAACTGGATCAGGCTGTCACTCTGGCACTGTGGTTGAAAAGGAACAGAGGCAGCAAACACAGAGACTCCTGTGTATTCCCTGTCCTAGCACTGAATGGGACAGTCTGGTCTGTGCTGCAGTTAGCCTGTACAACAGGGCAGCACAGCCTTGGCCCCAGCACAACACTCCCTCCCATGACTTGGGCATCCTCTCCACCTGGCTGCTGGCCCTGCATGGCAGAAGGGGACTCACCCAGCTCAAGGCAAGGAGAGGTATGTTTGCTCTGAGCTCCTCTACTGTGTTTATTGGACTATTTGCTCTGGGTGAAGGACTCAAGGCAGTTGAGATTTACTGGCCTGTGTTGCAAACAGTGTGTTTTGTAAATGTAGGATGTTTTGTACTGCTTGGACTTCTGAGCCGCCATTAGAATATTCCTTGTCATTCTCATAGTGTGGGGTGACTTACCACTGCTGGGATGGACTCTGCACCTTTGGTCTGTCAAGGGACTTTGGAGCCACCAGTGTCACAGCAGTTCTCTGCAGCTTCCAGGAAGCAGATGGAGGACCCTGCCACACACCATCTCCTGCTTCAATACGGGAGAGGAGAGAAAAACGGAGAGAGAGGGAGGGAGTAGGGCAGGCAGAGCCTTGTGGCTCACAGGCGTTGCAAATTGGGTGAGGAATGCTCTTTGCATCAGGAGGGAGCTGGGAGGCTGCCAGTCCCCTGACGTGTCCCAGGTTTGCTGCAGGCAAACATCTCAGTCCTGGTCCTCTGCCAGCTAGGCTCTTGGGGTATCCCTGGCGTGCGATTTCCCAGACAAACAGCAGAAAGAACCTTCAGTTTTAAGGTGCTTCATCTTAGTTTGTTAGCCCTGAAGTGGCTTTATCCACGCTTGAAGAGGAAAAGGTGGATTGTTCTATGCCTTTGCCCCTGAGGGATAAGGTCCTGAAAGCCCCTTTGTTATCTACATCAGAAGGGCTGCAGGGAGAGGGAGAGCAGGTTTGCCCTGGCAGTTTGCAAGGGAGGAATCTGGTTTGAAAGACAAGCATTTTGCAAAAGGGCTCTTCCCTCAAGTGAGCAGTTTAACAAGGGAATTTTCCCGCTTGGCCTCCATTGCTTCTTTGTACTTCCTTGTGTACCCTTCTAGTCATTTGTCCCCTCCTCCAGCGTTTTTTACAGGTACAGCTTCCCATCATGGTGACCTTCTGCCAGCCTGGCCACCTCCTCAGCCAGCTCCCTCTGCTCCTGCCCTGACCCCACGAGATGCTTCCTTTGGGAGGCTGGGAGGCAATGCAGGGTGGGATTGCCTGGGGAGGAAGGGAAAGGTAGGCAGACCTTAGTATGTCTGGACCTATGAGACAAGACATGCATGAAGTTACATCCCGTTGTGCTGGAAGGCAGGGCCTGTTGCTGAAGGGTATGTGTAGCGCTTGGGGAAATGGAGCCTGGTCATTCTGGAGCAATAGGCTTGTCACATCCTTATGCAAATGAACACTGTTTGCTCATGCAAACCTGCATAAGGCAGAAAGGTGAGACAGCCCAGGTGCAAGAGCTCTTCTGGCAGGTATGCAGAGGTCACTGAAAATCTCTTATTTTATACTCTGGAGAGCCCAAGAAGTTTGGTCCCCAAACGATCCTTGATCACCAGAGATAGGAGAAATGGCAACCAGGAGTTTGCTCTCTCTGCGACTTGAAAGTCTGCAGAACAGTGACTGCGTTTACCTGCCTCTTCTACCTGTCTCTCCCCAAAATGGAGACAAGGTCTCTGCTGTTGCCTGCAACCCCCCCGGACCATAGTAATTCCTGTCTTCTTTTTATGTGTGCTGAGCCTTTCTGGAAAGAAAGCCTTGTTAGCTGTCCTGGTGTTGCTACTGCACTCACTTCCTGTTTCAGCATTTGCATGGTTTCCTGGGGTTTCCACTACAGGCCCTTCTGTCCCCAAACCTGGCCGTTGGAAGGAGAGAGAAGTCTGTCCAGAGCAGTGCCGGTGTTTCAGTGCTGTCTCTAGCAGGTCTGATGCAAGGACTGACATCAGCAGTGGGGTGCAAGTACTTGTGACACCTTTTTGGGCAATGAAGTTTACCTAGGTGGGATCCAAGCCCTGCACATCCAAACAAAGCATAGCAGGAGCTTAGCTGGCACCTGGTCACCGTGACGTATCGTTTATTTGCCTTTGCAAGGAAGTGAGTTTGTACAGAAGTGTTACTGTGCAATGCAGAGGGTACACCCCTGTTTGCAGGGGGGATGGCTTCTGCCTCAGTGCTGCAGGCACAGGCAGCTGGCAGAGGCTCCTGCGCTGCGGGGGGCTGCAGGGGAAGGCAGGTAGACCTGGGGGTCTGGATTTGGGACAGGAGCAATAGCCCTTGGGAAAAGCAGCTGACAGGAAAAGGGTGCCGGAAGGAGACAGGCTGCCCAGGAGATGGCAGCAGCTTTCCACCAGCTATGCCTGGGTTTGCTGTGCTGGTTCTAATGTGTGTCAGCACAGGGCCAGGAAGAGGGGCAGGTAAAAACCTGCCCTCCCTCTGCCTGCCCCACTGCAGAGGGGCTCAGCAGCCACCCCAGCTAGGCTCAGCACACCTGGGAATGTGGGCCACACTGTCCTGTGGGGAATCAGGTGGGTGCTGTCCCTAGAAACTGTCTTCCTTTCCTTGGTGGCTGTGTGGGAACCCACGCAATTTGGTAGGTCAAATGCTAACCTCAACAGTGAGTCTCTGATGCAGCTCAGTGAGAGGAGGTGTGCTGAAACCCTAGAAGCCCCCAGGTTTCCCTGCCCCCCCCACTGGCTGCTCCCTCTCTGTTGTGTAGTAGGGGGAGTTGGGGTGCTGGCAGGGAGTGAAGAGCGGGGCACGCTGCAGGGAACCTGGGTGCCAGGTTGCACCATGGCTCTGGTCCAGCCCCACTGCCTCCCACCTCCTGGGAAGCCATTTTCAGCTGTGGCCTGATTTACATTTTACATAAACCCTGTCACACAGTGGCAGGAGCAAGCAGCACCGGGCTGGAAGGAAGCAGGGATTCTGACGAGCCCAGCCATGACTGCATACAAACAACCCTTGGGAAGGAGCAAGACAGAAAGAGAGGATGTCTATTCATCCAGCTCTGCTTCTCGTGCACTCTCTTCCTCATGTGGGCAGTCCACAGCCCTCATGGCATCTATATCCACATTTCCAACAACAGCCAAATGTCTGGGGCCCTGAGTGGGGTGCAGGGTGTAGTTGGGAAGGGGGATTTCCATTTCATATTCATTGCAGACTCCGAAGGGTGCTGCGGTTGGGTGAGGGGCTGAAAGGGTTAAGAGGGCTGAGGCTGAACCTCACAGGTGTGAGTGCTGCTGAGAGTATAAGTGGGTCTGAGGCAGAGCTGTGCTGTTCCTACCCCTGTGGTAGTGGGAAAGCTAGAAGTACTATTTCCTGTCTTGTCATGTTAAAGGTATAGGGAAAATCTGGTCTGAGGGAGGAAGCAAGAGGGACTTTACATGAGAGGATGTGGCTGTGGCGCTCTGGGGACTGCAGTCATGGCCTGGAATTTGCCTGTCTTGCTCCCCAGCTCCTGCCATAACCAGCTTTGCATTTAAGAGCTGGGGAGGAGGGTATCTCTGCTAGTCACTGTGGTCCCTTCCTGCCTTCCATGGGTGCATCCCCAAGTATATTAACTTCGCTGATGTTCAGATGTTAGGTGGAGGGACCAAAGAAGGTTATGTACAGGGAGACAGGGTGGTGTGGTAAGTGTGTTCATCTGGCATTTTCCTGTTGAAAGAGGCTATTTCTGGAGGTGGTAAGGAAGTGTTAGAATGTGCTGGAGGTGACTCAGCCCACAGTGGCCAGCTGTGAAGATGTTATAGGTCCTAGGAATTGGCAGAACTGAAGATTGGTTTAAGGGCTTGCAGACTCTGGCTGGGAGGCTGCTTTGAGTCTTGGAATTAGCAGCACGGTTGCACTGATGGCTTCAACGAGACAGCAGTGACCTCTTGTGAGAGCTGTGAGGATTACAATTCACCCTGGCAGCTTCCTAGGCTTGCTCCCCCAGGCTGGGATACGGTGGCTGGATGGAGAGCCTGCCTCCAGTGGCTGGTGCTCCTTGGCTGCGAGCTGGCGTAGGCTTTGCCGGGCTGGACAACAGGCTGCAGCCAGTGGAAATGCCATGATTGCTAGCACGTGGAGATGGGAAGGACTGCAGGAGTCTGGGGGCAGTGTCTGGACCTGAGGAAGCTCTTCTGCAGAAAGCATTGCTCAGCCTTCTGGTTTTGGGTGTAAAACACCTGCTGAGGGCCTGACTCGCTGCCTAGGAGGGGAGCAAGTTAAATAGCTCCAGTACAAACCACTTGTCCTGTGTATATCCCCTTACATCTGCCTTTAGGAAGAGCTGTGTGAGCAAACACAGGTTCCTGACTTGGTTATGCTCTGTCTTCCCTGCTAATAGTGAGCTCTTAGGGCAGGAATTGCTCTCCTGAATATGAGCCTTAACTATGAGCCCATTCAGAGCTCCGGATTTGCCCTCTGTGGGCATAGATATTTTAAGAACCTGTGAGGTTTTTCTGCCTTATTACCTTTCCTGGCAGCACTTGATAGGGCAGATGGGACGTATCAAAAGCTGATATCTGAGACATGAGACATCAGCTGGAAGAATGCCTGATGCTACTGATACAGCTGCCAAACTGAAGGTGTGCAATGAGCAGTTTTCCTGGCTTCAGATAAACTCCAGCTGGTATGTGGAGTCCTGGATAAGGTATCTGCAACTTCATCCCAGGAACATGGTTTCCACCTCTCTGGTGAGACTATGTTTGTTTACCACTGCTGCCTCCTATTATATGTTTGTCCTTCTGAACTTTATCAACAGGAAGGTGACTTACAGTGAGACTGGGAGGGAGAGAGCACGTGTCCAATCAGTGGTACTTGTTTAATCATCACTTTCTAATGGTATTTGGGGATTTCCTATTTAATCAGTAATTAGTGTGCCTGTTAATTCTGCAGGACTCTTGGTGCCCTGAGCACTATGGAGTGGATTCTGAGCAGACCTTTCTTCTGGGAAACTCTGAGGAGTAATAATGTGCTGTGATGAATTGCAAAAGATACTAATTTCTTTCCTGGCTCCCTCTGACAAGCACGAATCCTTATTTTTTAAAACAGGACACGTGTGTTCCACTTTTTGGTAGGCAAGATGTAAAGGGCCAGGTGCTGCAAAGGAAGGAAGGGAAAGAGAAAGCTCTTGCATTAACAAAAGCTACTATGAGTGGATTTTGTCTTGCATCTCTCAGCCATGACACTCCCACATCCTTGAGACACTTCAGGAGGAGACCTTTCCCCTATTTTCCCACCCTAGGTCCCTGTAAATAATGCAATGTGTGGCCTGTGCCTGACTGCATCAGATTGGCCACCTGGACTATGCTTTGACCTTGCAGGTGCTGAGGTTGGCATGTTCCTGGGTAGTGACTAACAAACAATCTGATCTGCAGTTTTGGCTGCTAGGAGCCTTTAACAGTAAGTAAGTAGGTTAACAAGCACTGAGGACAGGGTTTGTGGAAGAGGGCTGTGTAATGTCTACTGAAAAAAGTGCACACGTACAAAAATGTGCGCTGCAGAACTTGGCTGTTTTATTCATGCTTTGATAAAATGCTTCCCTGTGTCTCAGCACCTCAATCTGAGTCATTTGTGTTTGTGGCAACTTTGCACTGATTAGGAGAAGAAATAATAGAAGAGGGAGATTATTAAAAATACTTCATTTGAGTTGGAGATTCAGCACTGTCTTGGCTTACTGCTGGCTTCAAACACAGCAGCAGAACCTCTTGTGTTTAGCCCCTAAGGAGTCCCTAATTAGAGGAGAAACTGCAGAGCTCTGAACATGTTTGGGAATGCTTTAGTGCAGTGGCCCCCTGAGGTTCATTAAACAAATGAATTCAAAGCAGTCAAATAGCTAGAATCTTCAAAGTGACAAGGACCTCAGTCTCAGAGAAGGCAGCACAGCTGTGAAAGCAAGCTGGCATTGCAAATAAAATGTTTTCTAAAATGGGTGAAATAAAGGCACCCAGATCTCTGCAGCACACCCGGAGCTCCTGGACTCCCAGGCTTACCATGCTGCTTGACATGAGACTATACATCAAAAGCCCACTTAAAAGATTACTATTCAGTCTTAGCTTCTCCTTCTGTCCATCCTCCCCGCAGTCCTGCAGGCTGCCTGGCCGTGGAGCTATTTTTGTTTGGAGACAAATATGCTCCAACAACAGAACTGATCCAGAGGTAGGTGAGGACATATTTGGGTGCAGATTATGCTTACACACATGTGCTGATACACATACACACATCTGCCCAGACACTGGAGAACAGCAAGGTCAGGCCTGGCTGTAAGGGAAAGCCGAATCACTGCCAATCTGTTCTAGCAATAGTGGCAAAACACTTATTGTCAGCAGGAGCCACTGTCTGTGCAGACTGGCACAAGCAGCCTGATTATCTCTGTGTGCAGTGGGATGGGCTCTGGTGAGTCTCAGGGACCCTCCCTTGTTTGAGGAGTCACCTGTCCCACAGGGGTGCCCTGACCTTGAGACTACCAGAGTTGAGGAGCTGGGTCTTGGTGTGGTGGATGTCTCAGCTAACCCCAGCATGGGTAATCAAGCTGAGGGAAGAGAAACATGGGACTGCTGCTTCAGCTGCAAAGGATGCAGCACTTGCCTCAGTGCTGGTCATTGTTAGGAACACTTAAATAAGCTTAATCCTCATTTAATTTGCTTAATTTGTCTTATAATATTGTCCAGCACTGCAGTGATACTTTTCACTTGTACAGTTTGAGGTGCTTTACAAAGCAGTGAGCATTAGTCTTCCCTTTTTACAGCTGGTCACACAGAGAGACACCCAACACTTGAGACAGCAGAAATCCCTATGAAGTGTTTGTTGTTCACTGGTCCATATGATTGTCTGGACACTGGTGATTTATTCTGATGTAACCATATAGATTTTTATTTTTTTTTTAAATGACTGGAGACTCATCAATCCATAGACAGGCCTGGGCTCAGAGTGCCTTGCCTGTGTTTGTATTCGAAAAGATGTAAGAATAAGAAAAGCCAGGATGAGGATTTACAGACACATAGATACAGAAGTCTGACACAAGACCTGAAGTCTGTGCAAGTCTGGGTCTAAACATATGTGGCAGGTATTAATGAAAATGTCACTAAACCTAAAGTCAAACCAGATGAGGAATTGCTTACACTGACATACAAATAGAGAACAGAAAGGATGAAGCTGTAGAAAAAACAGATTTCCTGGGGTACTGTTCTCCTCACAGGGACAGGGCAGCAGCGTTTACAGCCCTACCTACTTCCTATGCCGGCTGGTTGCACATGACCCAATTATTTAGCAAATGGAGCCTGTTTTGTAAGAAGTGCCCATTCACAAATGGTCTCATGCAGATGAGGCTTGAACAGCCAGTGGCAGTGATATTTCTAAGGCAAGGTTGCAGCATTATGTTTGCATGGTGCAATATGAAGTGTTACCCAAATACCTCCAGTGTCTCTAAGGCACAATTACTCTTTCAGTCCCAAGACTCTACATGAGCTGGTACTTTCATCAGCTGTGATGAAGTATCATTCAGATGAAGTTTAAACTGTGTTAGGGTGGAGAAGAGTGGGGGGAGAAAAAAAGAAGTAGAGAACAAGAAACACAAGTTACAACTAGATCAGACTTGAGTCAAGAGGGCACTAGATTATTTGCGTTATGCCAGCTTTGGATGCAGACTTCTCATTGGCTCTGCTACCTGCAGAGTTTAAAAGGTATTTTTGCAGTCTGTGTGGATGGAAAAACATGAATGCAGGGACTGGAGTGTGGTCCCAATCCATCAATGAATGCCTTGTCCAGCAGTAGCATGGAAAAACTCAGAAGGCTGCAAAAGCTGCAGTGAGGTGTTGCACAGGGGGTTTCACAGGGGTGCTGCGCTTGTGGCTGTCACCACAAGAAGGCTGAGGTGGGTTGACTGCATGGAGCCTGGTCAGCTTTTCCCATCTGAGCCTGATCGCACAAAGGTCTGGGGCTGGCTCTTCCTCATCAGGGTCCAAGTGCCTGGAGCGTGCATGAATGATGTGGATGACTGCAGGATACGTGCTGTCAGTGATAGATGCAGGCCTAGAGTGGGAGAGACCATGGGAAGAAATCCCTCAGCAGGGGGAAATTGGAGAGCTGCTTGTGTCCTCAGTAAATCTCTATTGATCAACACCAGATTGTCCAATACGAGACGTCTCCCCCCAGAGATGTGTTTGTTCCCACAGCTGCTGTCCCAGTAATCTTCTGGGCCCTGATTTAAAGAAATGTGATTACTCTCTTCAGAAAAAATGCAGCAGGTTCATATCCTTCCTTGCTTCCGCTCCCCTTTGCCGTAGGATTTCACAGCATCTCTGATTATGTGAAACGCATCCCTCCTTCAGATTAAAAAAAGGGCAATTTTCCCCTAGGGCAGCAGGAAGCAAAGTGCAGATTACAATGCCTGATGTTGTTTTCGAGAAATGCTAGCATGTTCCTCTCACAATGTGACAGGGTCATTATTGGTGGTGCATGACAAGGATGAGCAGGGGAGTAGGCACATGGGCACACTTGACCCTCCAGGGCAGCCTACCTGCTGCAGGGCAACCTGGAGAGGTGCTGGCACTGCGGGGAGCTGGCTCCTCACCAAAATACCCTCAGTGATACCACACAGAGAAAAACCTCTGCTCTTTACTATTGATACCAGGAGTAATGAGGAGTGCAGAGGGTTGAGAGGAGCCCTGGGTCAGATGTGGGGCCAGGGAGGAAAGGCAGGACATAGCCAACTGAGCGAAGATAAATGCTGCATGAACCATCCACTCTAGTTTTGCTCCTGTTTGGCCTAAGGTGGCTGTGGTACAGGGCTAGAGAGTCCCAAAGCAACTGTACTCATTACTCAAAATATATTAAAAGAATACCCAAAGTATAAAGATATGGATGGGGTTTGCTTATTCATAGTAGACAATGGCAGAAACGCCTCAGGATCTAGAAGAGGTAGCTTTAACATGATTAGCCCAATCCCTGGCAGTGTTAGCAAGGCCTAGTTTACCTTCCTGAAAACCCATACCCTGTCTCTGGGTTGAATGCAGTGCAAGATGGAATACGAGTTGCAAGGATGTATCTTCTGTTGTGGTTTGGCTAAACACATTTCCGGTGATGAAAGCACAGTCATTTCTTTAAATTGTAGTTTATCTGTGAGTAGCAAATCAATCTTCAGTAATGGAAAGTCCAACATGGGGGCCCAATATCACTGCCGTATTTCTCAACTCTCCTGTCTTCTGCAAGTCTCTTCTGTTTCCTGCTTGGGCTCTGCAGAGCCTTTGACAATATTGATAGAGTAAACTGTTGAGCAGAACAATCTGTGCTTCTTCTTCCAACCAGAGAACACCTCTACTCATTGTTGATAAATAACATGTAAAATATCTGCTGTTTCTTAGGTGCTAACATTAAAAAAAAGCCCCAAAATACCTCATCACCCTGTGAATATCAGTAAGATGCTGTGTTTTCTCTGGCTTTAAACAATGATGTTTGATGAAGTCTCATTTGAGAGAGGTGCTGTGTTCCAGTGATACTTTCAAAGTTATACAAATGCAGTAAGGGCAAGCCAAAACACTTATTGTCCCTTTCCTATTATTTCGCTTACTGTGTTTACTTGAATTGGGCACCCATGGAGGTGAGGAGCAGTTTTGTTGGCTTAGGGGTACAGTACAAAGCTCTTGTCAGTACTAATCCCTGTGCTTTGTGCCCGAGCCAGTACTTTGGCAAATACCTTACTTTGCGTTCATTTATTCACGTTCATGTATTCATTTTCCCTCTTCTTTCCCTCCCTTCATCTATCAGGACAGTCCAATGCTGTTGAAAAGAAGTAGCAAGGAAAACGGAAAATTAATCCAAAAACCTTTCTGGATACTCAATTATGAGCAGTGAGAGGCAGATGATGTGCTATGGGAGGTGAACCCCTGATCTCAGAGCTCCCTAGATCTAGCCAGCATGTACAATAGTTAGAGAGGAGGTTGATATCCACAGAGCGGTAGTTATGCCAACTGTTTTGCTGTCTTCAGAGAGGAAGCCAGGGCTCTTGAGAAGCATGATGCCTGTCAAGTCTCTGATGGAGGAGGACTCCAGGCACAACAGACTGAGCTGGGCAAATCCAGACATAAATTGTAGTGATGAGATTTACTGGAGTGGAGGATGTAAGGAGGGTGGCATAGAGCTTGCTTTTCACCATGTAATGGGAGAGCACAGTGGACATCTTGCTCAATTCATATTTCAGCTTTCTACCGTGAACAAGAATTTTGTCTGTGTGCATATTGCCTTTCTGGGTTGACCTGGTTAACAGTGAGGACAGAATCCTAGACCTTTATGGAGATCAGAAGTCCTAAAATTTCCTGGCTCTGAGCAACCAGTGTGCAGCATGAAATTGAGCCTTATTAAGCAAATCACTTGTCAGACATTTTGGAGTGTTGTGCTTCAAGTGCAGTGCTTCAGAAGAGACTAGGATGCGACTTAGGTTTAACTCTTAAATTTAAATGTTCCTTAAAAATGGCACGTACTTTGATAAGCAGGATTTGTGGATTCTGTGAATGTCTGCTGTGTCATGGAGAAACTTTTTCTTTAATGTTTTTATTCAAGAATCCTCATGAGATCAATGCATTCTGCTCTGTGAGCTCTGCAAATGTCTGGAGTTGTGCCAGTGCCAGCATACAAATTGAGGAAATAACCAAAACACAGCTGCCTTGTCCTGATCAGGGAAAACGAATTTACTCAGTTTTCCCTTTATCATCACCTACTTGTATTATTATGGTAAACATGAAAAATCACTCCTGAAGTCATTGTGTTAGTTGCTGTCCTAAGAGAAATAAAGCTTGTCTTTTCCTTTAAGTGCTTCCATCTGAATATGAGATACAAAGGCGGAGAAGGTTTCTATTCTCACCTTTTTTTGCAGAGGTGGAAGCATGGGGCAGATGAATTAAGTGATGTGCCATGGCCATAAAGAGGGTCTATAGCAGAGCTGAGAATTGCTTCCTAATTCCCAGTCCTGTACCTTCATTGCACAGCCAACTTTTGGCTAAGCTATGAGCAACTTTAAGCACACCAAAGGCAGCTGGCAGTTCACCTCAACAGTAACAACCAGGAATAAAAGAGAGATCTGACTCAGGAAGCACAACAGAGAACATAAAGTCAATAAACAAATACCTCCACATTTTGCACAAGAATCTGAGCTGAGCTCACATGAGAAGGACACTTCTGTCACTTCAAAATGTGGTGAATAATTAGGTGAGGGACTCCTGCCCTTCACAGATTTTTGGGGGCTGTGGGATTCCCCAGCTTAGAGACTTGACCTGGTCTCTCCTGCTGTTTGCCTGGCACAGTGTGATGAGTTTGTTTGCTCCAGTTCAGCAGCTCTGGACAGTCGGAGCTGGCTGTGGCTGATCCTTCTCCCTGTGGGTAATATTTAGCATCTCTTCTGAAACAGCAGCATCCAGAAATGACAAACTAATGAATGGTGCTATTTGGAGAGCATATGTGGCCACCAGCGCTCAAGGTATCAAAGGTGAAGAGGGACCAGAGTTAATTATATAGGAAGAATTATATTAATATAACACGAAGGGCTTTAGTTAAGCCTTCCACAGCCTGGATGTTGGATGCATGGGTACTGGATCTTGTTAATTCCCTGGGATGCAAATCTTTCTGACTTGCTGTGATGTCCTAGAGGAAAATAAAGAGCTTGCCTTGTCCCAGGTTTTCTTTTCTGTTTGCTTTGGCCCAGGGACTTGCAGGTAAATCAGTTCTTGCTTACTAGACACTCTTATGCAAACTTTAGCTCTTGCTATTTCTTCTTGTTTCAGTGATAATCACTAAGCTGCTGCTAGCTGCAAGCTTGTTTCTTGGAAGTTTTGTTTTAAGTGCAGCTCTTTGACTTTTTTTTCTCTGTCCTTAGAGGCAACTTGTCTCTACTTCCTGGCCTGGTCTACCCTGGCACTTGCACTGGCCACTATTGGAGGATAGTGGGTTTGTTTGAGCTTCGAGACTTTTCAGTGCTGTCTGCTGGATCTTATCACCCCATGGGCTCACGGTGAAGTCACAACCCAGGGTTAGCTCTCTGACAAAATACTAATTTACTGTCCCTTGACATTTCTGTATGGCTCTAATAAGGGCTACTGTAAGATTCCTGCTGGAGGATTTAGGGACAAAGGTTTTGTTTCGCTCCTGGGGCAATGATTTCCCCAGATGAGAATCCTTCAGAGCCAAGGCTGGGGGACAGAGCCAGAGACATCCAGCTGAGCAAGTGGAAACCAAGGTGTCATCCTGCATTAATCACCCTACTATTCTTGCTCTAAATATACACAGTACTTAAATATTGCAAATCCCTGACAATCCTTCAGTTTTATAAACTCTGTGCATTGATTTTTTTTTTCCAATGAAATCCTCCCACTGCAAGATCCAGGTTCATTTATATGAATTATGTAGTGATTTATTTAATGACCTACTTTGAGTGCTATAAATTTGACAACATCCCTGCAGTTTATTATTTAAATGCCATATAAATCATGCAGGACAGAGAAAGGGAAGAATGCATGTGGAAGGGAATAGCTGGTGTGATGCCTGACCAGGAGGAAAACACGGCATGGAATCAAAGTGGTGCATGTGTGATGAAGTGCTCTAGGGTTTGTACAAACATGGCTGGTCCCACTCAACTGCCTGTCAGTTGACCATCTGGGCTGAAATGGTGATGATACTCATCATGTGTAACCCAACTTCAGGCCACTTACTCCTCCTTCTGTATGGGTTTTTGGTATAGTGTGTGCATTGTATTTGTGTGCCTTTCTCTTTCTCAAAAAAACTCTTAATTTTCAAGCCACTCAGTTTGTTCATCCATCCCATTTCTCCTGCCACACTCCCTCATCTATTGTCCATATAGCTCTCATTACAATGCAGATGATTTCTTGTATCTGTGTAGTATCCTGGACTACCTGCTAAGCTACACAGGACCTGGCATAGCTCCCGTTATTTGCAATGGTTGGAAGACTTATCCTAATGCTGTTTGGCAAGAACAGATGCTAAATTTACCTGGATTATACCTAGGGTTTCTAAGGCAAGCTTCCTCCTCTGAAGTCGTTTGCAAATCCGGTGACTCCTTCCTCCTCACATTTTGCACATCTGGACAGACTGTAAGCAGAGGTAGGCTCCTGCCAGGTGCTCTGGCTATGAGATGTCATTGCAGATTCAGTGCCAAGGTGGGTATTCTAAGGAGCTACCAGAGGAGAGAAGTGAGGCTTTTCCTGTGTGCAGAAGGCCGTGATGAAAGTGTACAACCGTTGATAGCCTCTTTGTGGAAAGGGTAGAAGAGGAGGAGTATGCCGAGAGCTTGTGCCTGTGCACAGAGGAAGATGCTGCTTGAATGTAAATATTTTTTTTTATTGGCTCAAGACAAGGCATTGGCCCTTCCTAATGCAGGAAAGGGCTGAAATCAGCATGTTTCTGGACTTGTGCTGAGATGTGAGTCAACCCCCGTTCCCATAAAATAGCCTGGCTTAGTTACTGTTTCTTGGAACAACTTCAAGAGGAATTGTTTGGGAGATTTCTTCAGCTAAATACATTGCAAAGGCACTGATATACTCTAAAAGAACTAAACTAACCTAGTTAGTGAGCGTGGAGCCCTAGAGAGGAGCATGCAGAAAAACATCAAAAGGCAGTATCTGGTTTCATCTCAGCTGTATCTGAACCTGTTTGCCACCTTTCTTCTTTCTCTCTCTCCAAAATGAGAAGAAGGTGGGAACACATGCCATGTGCATATAGATCAAATGAAAGACCTGCTTTCAGAGAATCTCATGTTAGCAGTTATGTGCTGAAGGAATGATCTCCATCTAAAGGTGCTCTAAATAAACAAAGGTTTCAACTGTGTTAATTAGTAAATGGTTGCAAAGAGCTCTGAACATGCAGACCCCTATAAAAGGTCTACAGCAGAGAAGCACATATAATTGGTGGATAAGCTCTCCAGACACACACTAATCCAAACGCACAACACTGCTCCTACCACTAAGTGGTATAATCAGGATCAGTTCAGCTCAGCTTGTGAGAACAGTGGGAAGGCTGAAGCGTGGGAATGTCAAAACACTTATGGTCTATTAGGTCCCTTTGGTACCTGGGGCCAGACCCCATGCTCTTGCGTGGCACCACCTTCTTTCTTCAGGAAAATTAACTTTTACTGTAATTACCTGAGATGCCTTCCTTGACCTGGTACATATAAGGAGGTATCAGCTAGATTTTTTTTTTTATTCATACGTAAGCTTATTGTAGAAGGAATTTTATGCCCTGGAGACCTTGCAATCTCAGTGGAAAAGATGAGTGGAGGAGGACTCAGATCCAATAATGAAGAACAGCCTGAACATAGCCTCCTAGTGACAAAGCCAGGGGCAAACATCTTCTGTGAGTCCAGTGGACACTTTTGGACTGTCAAAAAACTCCATCTTGAGTCAGCTGTCCATGCATCTATTAACAAGCCCATCTGTCTTTTTTTGCTTGGGCTGCTGTGATGAGTTTCCCTGCATGCCAGTTGACTGCTAGTGCCTCAGTGCAGGGATGCTTGGCTGTTTCTGTTGTGGGGGATATTAGAATGTGCTTCAGCTGCTGGAAACTATCAGACATTTGTCACTGAAATAAATTGCATCCTTTAAAAATTAGTAAATTTCCGGTAACCACTGTCCCTATTGACCTGTGTAGCCCCATTCATCTGGCCGGATGCAGCTTGAAGCGGTGTATATCTGAATAAGAACCTGAGGGAATGGATGTTGGCAAAAGCCCATTTCATTTGAGACCTTATTTTTGGTCCTGTCTCAACAAGCTTTTGTGTTGCTCTTTGGCATGCATTTCTTATCAGCTCATAAAGGACTTGATGGCATGGGGAATAATCTTTGGCTGTGCTGACTAATGGTGTGCCTTATATTCCTGCCAAACACAAGGCACAATCTGCATGTTCACATATTACTGTGATGTGAAGACATATTTACTCTGTTGTCAGGTAAGTAGGTTGGTGAGAAATGTTTTTGTCACACCTGTCAAACAGATGGTTTTTTTATTCTAAAGACAAAACAAACATTTCTTCTTCAACCACATCTTCTGTTTGGTAACTTTATACAGTAACTTCATTATGAGATCAGGGAGGCAGGAAGACCTATGCTTAAAAAGACCAGAGAAGAGACAGAAGCATTTGGGGACTTTTTCAGCCCTAATTGTTTTTTTATTAGTAAATAGCAATTGGAAATGTATCTATTGTAATAACTTCCATCAAGAGGGTTTTTCAAGTCCCCTAAGGAAAGTGAGCAAATTGGTGTTGTGTATACACACCCAAATTCAGGATCTGGGCTGTGTTGTGCCCCATTCATGTTGGGCCAGTGGCTTAGTCTCAAGTGTATGCATTGCAGTGTCTTCTATCCTGGACCAGCTGTTGTATGAGTGTTTGCATCTTGTGGGACGCTGCTCTTCACTGACAGGGATTTGTTCCTGCCACCTTCCCAAAACTTAGCTATTTGTACAAAGTTAAGATATCCTTAGCCTGGGTGTGCTGTGTGAATGTGAAAGCAAAGCTATGTGCTGCTGAAAACTAGAAGTTAATTCCCCACCCGAAAGAGAGGCCAATAAATACAAGGGGGTGCTCACAGCTGTGCTGCTGGTAATCTCTGAGCACAACGTGAGGGGATGGGCATCAGCCTCCTTTCCTTGGGCCTTTACTTAGCAGAAGTAATCATTGATTTCTGTCAGTGAGGTCTTCAAATATGAAACCAAGCTCTGAAGTGTTCCCCCTGCAGCCATTCAGTTTGGAGAATGGACTGGAAGAGTGATGTGAAGGTTTGTTAACTTAATGCCAGTGTGGCCCAAATGCAGACTGATGTTATTCTGTCAGCAACATGGGCTCTGTGCAACAGGTGCTGCCTCACCCAGTCATCTTCATGCCTTGTCATGAAAGGCCTTTAAGCAATTCCCGGACTTTAGCCTTTTCCCACCTTGTTGTGAGCAAACACATCTGCACAAAATGGACAGCAGAAGGTAATTTCACATTTGGACAGCCATGACTCAGGAGACCCCATACTTCCTCCAGCTGCAGTCAGGACGATAACAGGCTTTCCTTTTCTGAGGGGAGTGAGAAAGCCTCAGTGCTCTCTTTAGTTTAAAACTTGATCTTTTTTCCTTTCCCTGTTCCAATAACTGCTGCATGGAATCAGATTATTCTTCATAACTGTTCCCTAAAGCAGCCTGATATTAGCAGAGCTTTATATCTTCCCCTCTGCCCCCTCTACTCCTGCTTGCACCCACATCTGATTTTGACGTAAGAAAGAGTAAATGCTCATTCTAGGCAAGAGCATGTTCAGACCTGGAAGACTGGATCAGAGTGTTTTTCCCCTTAGTAGCACATAATGGAGCTAGTTTCCTGCAGCATTTAGCTTAGCTTTACAATAGATAAGGCCCTTAAATTAACATCTGTATCATTTTACGCCTTAGCTAGTTCCATTCTGTCTCTCTAGACCTTTTCAGGCAACGTAACAGAGTCTGTTTCCCCTTCTTTGTAGACAGGGGTAGTGTTGTGGAGTGCTGTATGATGGCTTGGCACAGACTGGGAAATCAGAGTATGTGAAGCTGAAGTGACAAGCCAGCAAAACTGAGACTGGCATGCCAGTTAGTGTATTGCAGCAGAGACCCAAGGTATTGGTGTCACCTCTTTGGTAGCTAATAATTTAGGTCTATGCTGGTGGAAAACCAGTGGAGATGTGTGCTTGGAAGCTACTTGCACCAGCTGGGGTGCTGCCGTGGCTCATTACCTGTGTTATGAGTTTCACCAGCCACTTCAATTCTTAAAACATGAATTTGAGGTAAATGGTCTGAAAATGTGATAGTGAATGGCTTTTGGTCTGGCATGAAGCACAGAAGGTTGCATTCTTACCAGCATAAATATATATTTAAGCCTACCCACTGATTTATTTTTCAGACAGCACAGACACAGTGCCAGAACGGACCACTGCTGATGAGGATGACCTGCTACAGAAACAGGTGGGAGAATCCCTACCGTGGTGTCTGCCTGCCCCTTGCCAGGTGAGTTCTCCAGCTTTCGCATCAGCCTGATTTAACAATCATAGGTTTGCTTGTTCCTAATTATGATACATGTCATGTAACAGCCTGCTTGCCTGTATTTAATCACAGTACACCTAACAGCCTTTCTCCTTCTACAAAGGGGAAAGAAAATACAAAATGAGTACAAGTGAGCAAATGTCCAGTTACGTTGTCAGAGGGTCAGGGGTGAAGGGATGCTGGTTTTCTGCCTTCATAATAATTTGCGTTCATGGAGCTGACCTCCTGCTGTAGAGCTGGATGCAGTCTCGGAGCCAAGACAGGGAGAAGGTGCAGAGGAGACTGCCTGGCTTCTGGAGCGAGTGGTTGTGAGTGCAAACCAGCTCAGCAAAAGGAGCATTACCTAATAGAGGTGATTTCCCATTGCTAGGCTGCCTATTTTGCACAAGTTCCTTGGAGCAGGGGCTGTCACTGTGTGTGGCTAAGCAGATAATTCTGCAGATAAGAGTCTGTCTTTTCAGCCATTTATCCACTCACGCGTATTCAATTATGTAATAAAATGGTGCCTCTTTGAGGTACCTTTCCCGGAGAGGAAGGGATAACTCAGCTTTGCTGGCTGTTGTTCCAGTGAGTTGCAGTGGCAGAGGCTGCTGGTACAATTCAGCCAGGCCATGGGGACGAGCCACTGCACAGCTGCTGGGTTGCTCCTCTGGGCAATATGAAACCCTGAGCAAGGCAGGAGCCATTTCTGTTCCCCTGCATGTCTGTGTCTGTAATCTCCTGGAATAAGTGTTATCTGCCTGCTTTAGTGGTGTCTGATCCCCCAGTTCTCAGTGAGGAGAAAAGACATGCAAAATCATGTGGGCATTTTCAGTAAGCTCACAGATAATAATTTGAAAAAGGCTTAGGTTACTGTCTGGTGGAGAGATGTTCTTTTCTTTCTCAAATGTGGAAAAGGTGTATATATAGATCTTGGCTGTTGTCAGAGCTGTGTCAGTATTCTGCACACGGACAGACAGCTTACCAATGCCTTATGATTTTCTTTCAAGCCTTGCAATATTGGTGTGTTGTATCTCTTGCTTCACAAGTCAAGTTATTGCTGATAATACAGGGCTTTAATTTAAAGGAAAGAGAGCAGAGCATGAGTTTTGAATGCAATTTACAGGATCAGAAACCAAAAAACAAATACAATTACCTTAAACTGATAAATATTTTTTTTTAAATCTCCTGGTATGACTCATGATGTTTGAACTCTTGGGATTAGTGAAGTTTTCAAGAACAAACAGACATTTTTAGGCAGATGATATTTATCTTTGGTTAAGGGAATACCATGGTGAGGAAGGAAAAAAAGAAGCTACAGAAAACATGCAAGAGGCTGTCTCTCTCCTTCCTTGCTGATGGCAGCTCTGAGAACAAAACACCTGGTGAAATTAAGAGGTGAACTTGGTGCTTCAAAAGAAGAATGTTGAGATGCCCTGATTATACAGAGCACAAATTTGGCTATTCAGCAGTTGTTTCAGACAAAGTATTTATTGGAGATATGCAAAATCGTAGTGTGATAATGAAGTCTATCACATTTCAGCAGTAAAAATATAACCTGGCTTCACTTATTTGGCCATACTGTATTAGCTGCTGTCCCTACAGTGTGCACACATGATGTACAGTGATGGAAGGAATAAAATGTTGTTGCTGCTGTTTTACTCTGAAGGAACAGGAGAAAGGCTTTGAGCTCCTCTGGTCATCAAAGGGTTTAACAAACGTCTCAGGCTCCTGCCTAGGCACTAACATCCTTGTGCAGCTTTAAAAAAAAGAATCTGGGCATATCTGAATACCTGGCCTAAGGAAGCTCTGGGCACTGGACTGTTTCTGAAGCCTGACTGTGAGTGCAGAGCATTGACTCTGCACTTGAAAAAATGAACAGATGAATTGCAGAGGACATGGGCAGCAGTGCCATAACCACTCTTTTCCCTGTGCTTATTTGGTGTGTGTACATCAGCAACTGTCATTTATCTTTTATAGGTGTCCCACCAGGATTAGGCGATTTCTTACCTCCATTCGCGTCTTTGCCAATGACCATTTACAGATTTTTCTCACAGCTCAGAAAGGTACTTTTTTTTCCTGCATACTCCTCTGCAGCAGTTCAGTCCTGCTCAAAACTTCCTTGCTGTGAGGTTGGTCCTTTTAATTTGTTCAGCTGGAGGAACATTGTTCTTCTGTACAACACTGCAAATGCATCCTTCAGTTTAATCCTTTAAGGATTGTGGCTACTTCAGTGTCTCTGTCCTTTGCTCCTTATCTTGTTCACTTGTCTCCCAGCTCCCTCTTCTGCTTCCTTGTTTACCCCTGAATCCAGCAATGGTCTTAGGCTAAGGACTGTGGTCAAAAGCTGCTTAGAAGCTGGGGCTTGGAAACAAAGATGGTACTGAAGGAACATGCTAAATCAAAACCTGGAAAGGAGATATTTTTATCTTCATTTTACAAAGAGGAAACTGAGGCCATTGTCATCCCTCTTCACTCCTCTAAAGAGCAATGTTGTTTTGTGCCCCATATTTAATCAATGGAGAGAAGTGACTTTTTTGCATCATCAGTGAAGTTGGTTACCCCTGTGGAAACATATTGCTAGCATTGATTAGGCCTACCCTGCTTGCCTTGGTTAGGAGTCTAAAGTTAGTAGGTGAAACAGGAATGTAAAGGATTAGGTAACATGGCCAAGGTCATCCTGAGAGCCTTTGGCAGACGTGAGAACAGCTCCCTCCTGTCCTTGCTGATGGCCTATACTCAAAGGTCACAAGGATTTTTTTTGTTTGTTTTCTTCTGCTGGCATCATAGGTTTTAGTTGTATTTCTGTACTTTTGAAGACTGTTAATTAGCTCTTTTCTGAGCTTTGCTCATCACACATGGATTTTCCCATTTTAGCACACTGATTATTATTTCAGGCTGGAGTAATGAGCAGAGGGAAGAAGGTGTCTTTTTAATGTAGGTTAAGTATTACAATGTCAATAGGGTTTTTTTGTACTTACAGAATGTAAAGAGGACAAATGGCTAATTGCGGAACATTAAGAGGACAAATGAGTCAAAATAGAAAGTTTTTGATGACCTATGTGAAACTTATTTTGTTTTCTTTAATAGAAAGTTTCTTTCCTGAGGAAGCTTTTGGCGCAAAGAATGTTCTCCTGTGACTATGGTTTCAACAGGCAGAGTCAGTGCAACAGACACAGATTTAGTTACTCCACATCTTTTTTTAATCTCACTGCAATGAATGGAGGAATTAAACCCCAATTAGCAAGAAACTATAGAAGTGAGTGATGGTGAAGGATACAGATGATCTTGCTGACAACACTGAAGAAAAAACAATAGATGAGATCAAAGAAAAACTGGAGGAAGGATTCAATGCAAATGTTCCCAGTTCCAAAGGCTTTACACATCACCAGGAAAAACCTTCAAGCAACTGACTCAGATTTCAGGCATCGCAAAAATCGTGGGGCATGGGAATAGATACGTACTTAGTGAAATCAAGCAAACAAAGGAAGAAAAATACAAAACTTTTTCCACAGCAAGTGTTTGTGGTTTGTGGTTTTTTGTTTGTCTACCTTAAAGCAATTCAGGTTTTGCCACAGATAATTGTATTTTCAGGAAAATGATTAATGAATTAGATAAATAACAACAGCAGGAAGTGCAAAGCCAATAGCCATCCAACTGTGATACACAGCTCTATGTCTAATAGTAAACCCAAGGACTTTTATGAGGTCATGTTGTGCTGCAGTCCCCAGGATGCTAGAGGGGTCTTCACCTGCAGCTGATTGACCTGAGACTGACACTGAGACACAGGACCTGACGTGTACCAGCTGGATGAATTAGATTTTAAGACACTGGACAGAGTTTCTTTAAGGGCAGCTTCATGTCCACCTCATGGAAAGCATGTTTGGTGCAGAGACAGGGAAAGGGGAAATATAAAGAGAAGACTGCACAAATGAGAGGATACATCTACACTTCTGTGTACCTTTGGTGCAGAAAAGCATGTCCTTCAGAAATGATTGACAGGTGAGTGTCATGATGAACTTGCCTTTCAAGCCCTCTCTGTGCATGATGCAGCTAGAACTGCATTGTGTGTGGCTTCGGTGGCAGGCAATTATTTTTTATAATGGAGGGGAAATCACTTTCCTAAATGGAGCATGATAAGAAGTTCTTTTGTGATTCTTTTACATCTGCATAGTCTCATAATGGAGCAGCAAAGTCTATTGCAGCTCAGGGTCAGTTTTTGCTGAACAAAATGCTTCTGGGTGCCTGTTTGCTGTGATGAGGAGCCATGTGGGCACACAGGAGAGATATGACTGATATGTAGGCAGAAGAGATGACGTCACGTGGAAATTTCTCTCAGGATCTTCTAGCTGAAGGGAGTTTTCTTTTACTTCTCTTAAGCTGTGGAAGACAAGGAATTGCACTGTGGAGACTGACAGACTTCAGGGAAGGTCTGGCAGGGGAGCTACCAGAAAAACTGTGACCTGCAGAGTCCCAAGCTGTTGGAAGACTGCTGGGCTGATCTCTTCTCCAGACCCACTGAGCATCCACTGTGAACATCCCAGTTAGTTCTTCCCACTGTGCTCTTCTTGGCTTCATGGCCAGAAGGAAGAGTGGACAAAGCTTGTTACTCTTCCCTGGCTGAGTGTATCAACTTCTGTTGTTAGAGGAAACAACTAACAAAATCCTAGGGTGTTTCAAAAAGGGAGGTAATTTTTAAGCAGCAGTCTTAAATACAGGAGAGAAACAAATTCTGTTATCTGCTCTGTCTGTGATGGATTAATAAGAGCGGGTTCAGTCTCTCTTGTGCCCCAGTCACAGGTTAGCAGGCTCAATTCCTCAACTGCACCTGGCTCAGCCTTTTTTTTGCCATCCCCCTTTTTTTTTTTTCTTTTTAGCTCTGGAAGTGCCTGGCTCAGCCTGAGGTTTGTTTTCTGGGAAGTCAGCCATCACAGTGGCAGCCTTTTCCTGACAGTGCCCATGCTGCTGCACCTTCCTCTTGGTTCAACCTGCTTTCTGATAGATATTTCACAACACAGAGGAAGCTTTTCACAAAGTCAGGTTTCCTCCGAACTGCATGGTAAACACCCTGATGGTTTTATCGGTGTTCATTGCTGAAGATGGGACCTGGGTTGTCAGCTCCAGTCTCTTGTAGATTTGCAATACAGCCCTAAACTACAGGAGTCAGGGTTTTGGATTTGTCTTGGAAAAAGAGTGATGATTTCTAACTCTGTGGCTGCTCCTGCGTGCAGCCTGGAAGAGACAGATAGCCTTGTATAAACCCAATGTCATTAAACCTTCCAACTCCCCAACTCTTTCCAGAGTGTCTGCTGTCTGACCGAGGGATGGGCATGGCCATATGTATTTCCTCTTTTTCTTGCTGCTCATCTCTCACACAAAAGACACTAAGTTTCAGGCTCTAGGTTTAATAACTGATCCAGAAGCTCTGGAATCTAAGCTGTCAGACTGACTATCACTAGGGCAGTGCCCAGTGCTCTGAATTTTGCTTTCGCTATACTCAATAGACAGGTTTAACTTTGAGCAATCATTTCAACAGTGAGATTAGAAGCTGATCAGAATCAGTATCCTATGTGTAGCTGGTGTTACCTTTCCACAGACACAGTAACAAATAGAGTCACTGTGTCTCCTGGCATGGCCCACAGCCTGATTAATAGGATTATAAACAGTTTTGTCAATGACAATGGGAACAAGCCACCTGATCGATAAACCCAGGGTAGGGGCTGCCTGCAATCTGGGTCTCAGCTGAGATGCTGAAAGCAGGGGATATTTTTGTAGAGATGGATAAAGGGGTAAGGAATTGTTTTCAGAAAATAAAAGCAAAGTAGACTTTAGCACTTTTTTTATCTCCCCCCCCGCAACTCCATGCCTCTTGCCAGAAGAATTTGATTTTTGTGCCTTGTTTTCCTGCTGTAAAGAAAGGGGAGATTCTGGTTTTCAGAAATAACACCTGAATGTCAGGTTATTTCTTTCTACTTCCCATTGGACTTTTTCAGCCCTTAAGCTCCCCTGAGAAACTGTCCTCCCCTTTTTTTGGTAGAACTGATTTAGGTTTGTTGCTGAATGAACTTTGGGACAAGACAGCCGCTGTCAACTGCAGGCTTTCAGTGCCCTATGACTTATGGCTTGCGCATATGATACCAATCAGTTGGAAACATAGCTCCTTGGCCTCTTGCTAGTCTCAAGATGTTTCATCTTCATTAACCACATTGTTACAGCCCTGCTTTACAGTAGATGCTACTACTGAAATACTGTTTGGTTGTTGGCGATAGAGCATGGGGCCATCATAGGCAATGCTAGTCCTCATTTTTTCATGCTTTTTCCTATTTTGATCTCCTCCTTAGAGCTCCCTCCACAGCTATCTCCATTTTTGGTATGGCCTTTGGAGGGAAGAGAACTAACTAGTCCTGCTTTAAATGGAAAAAACACTATCCCCTCTGGTAAAGCCGTACCTGTTTTCCTTCAGGAGAAAATATCAACCAATTTGAAGCATGCAGCCATGAATCCCAAGGGAGGTGCATCGCTAACTTCTCATTTTTTAAAAGCACTTGACAGTCGATGCAGGACTTGGGACTTATTCATGGCTATGTAGTGCTACGGGCTGATCAAACACCACCAAAGAAATAGTATGTCTCAAATGTACAGGAAAGCTGAATGCTGGAACCTGAAAGCTGGCTGGAAATTGCTGTCTTCTTCCTGCACAGCTATGCCTAGGTATTTCTGGTTATTTATACCAGCTCTCTGAAAGGCCAGACTCTGAAGCCCATGTTCATTATGGATAGTGCTCCACAAAGAGCACTGAGATCAACAGAACTGATTTTGGACAGAGCTATATACGTTGTAGCACAAGGTTATGGGAACCAGGCTGAAATTCTGGCTCATTGGAGTCGATGGGACTTTTGCCATTGATTTAATTTGAGCCAGAATTTCCTGTCACTAACAGTGTAAAAAACAGGCACTAATCCAAGGGCATGAAGGCAGTGGTTTGCTAAAACATTTATTTTAGCAGCCTGGCCCAGGTTTGCTGCTGCACGAGTGCGCTTGGTGCTGGTGTAACTTCCCAGGGACTGATGGGATGGTAGTGGCATAAATCAATGTTCCCTGCCCACAGGGGACAGTTGGCAGCTCTTTTTGCAAAATTCTCTTCAGACTTGGATTTTCAGCTGGAGGCTGTGGAGGTTTGCAGTGGAGTTTTCTGCCATGTCTGGGGAGAGACAACAACAGTATGCGTAGTGTGCTCCTGACACCCTTTACAGAGAAATCATAGTGTATTATCTAAAAATCTGCTTGCACTATGTTTGTTCAAATTAATAAATTATACTGGAGAATAAATAGATGCTAAATTACATCCTGGCCTGGCCAGAACTTTTACCTTGCCTGTCAGGACTGTGTAATATTATTTATAGCCTGCCTCAGATGCCCTCAGGGAGAGCTGGCAAATGGTTGCAGCAGTTATCTGTGACTCTCCTAGCTTTTATTTGATTTTTCATTTAATGAATGCCCAATGAATCTGTAATCTCCTGAATCAGGACATCTCTGTTTAGTGTATCCAGGGAGCGACCTAATTAAATTCCAGTTTACACCATCCCATGACAGGAATGAATATTTGGATTTCTGCTTCTGTGGCATCGTAGTAGTGGGGAAATATCCCCACGCTTGTCAGTGACTTTTGTGAAGCCCAGGGAGGCCCTGAGAAGTCGATTTGGGGTATAAAGCAGAACAAATGTTTTTCAAAAGTGTTGCAGAGGTTGTTTGCTGCCGGCTGTACATGCAAGGCCCTTTGCTTGCTAGGCACAGCTGCATAAACATGTCCACTGGAAAGTGCTCCAAAAAAGAGCTGCTCTTCAGCTGAGCACATCCTATACTGCAGTGTAAAGTACAGCCCTTTCCTGCGAAATGTCTGTCCTTCTGACTGTTGATTTTATAGCCACCACATTTGTATTGCATAATGAAGATGAGCCATTCCAACTCTGGTTTTGGGTTGAAGCATTGTGTTAGGTTTGATTGTCATGTAATGATCCCTACAGAGCAGGTCTGACTGTTGGACCTTTTCTTTGCACAGATTAGTAGTGTGTTTAAGCAGGAGCCATTCCAAGTGCTTGCAGCATGAGGAGGCTGTTAATCTCTTTGAGGTGACCCACTAAAAGTGAGCGTGACACAAACTTCATTATTACAGCTTATGCAAATAAATGATGCTGTTAAAACCAGCATAAAGACAGGGGGGTGGATAGACAATGCTTAGAATTACCGTACTGGGTCTTGCATTGTTTTTGGCAACAGCAGTAGTGAATATTTAGAGATGAATGCAAAAGCATTGAGTACATGTAGTATTGCTGTCAGACTGTTAGTGTCTTAAGGCCTTCCTGTGCTGGAGGGCACGTCTAGACCTTTGCCTTTAATAGTTACTGATGACTGATAGAATGACAGATAGATTTCCTGCTCTTTGGTAAAGCTTTATCAATCTGACCACAGTGATCTTTGCTTATGGCCTTGAACCAAGGCATTTTATCTGCAAGTAACTTATTCCTCTCAACCTCTTAATCTTCAGGAGTGCTTGTTCTGGATGAAATGGATTAACAGGCCATAATTTTCACTTCAGATGAATAGGTGATAACTTGTTACGCTAAGAAATGAGATTTGCAGTTTGTATGTGGTTGGTAATACAGGTTAACCTTCCTGTGGACTGTTTTCTCCATTGAGCATTCTATGCACTAGAAAGAACAAATTTCATTATTTTATGGGTTAAGAATCTGATTTGTTTGCTTTGTGCTTCTTTCAATAAACTTCATCTAATAAATGCTAATTGTTCTTAATGCCATAAATTAATTACAATCATTTTCACTGCCCCTCTGTGGCTATGCCACATCACCAAAGGATCACCGTGGCTACTTGCTCACTAGGTTAACATGCACATGCAGTGTTTCCTTGCGCCTGACATTTCACAGACAGCTCTGGACCTGGAGATAGCACAGACTGTGTCCTGTTGGCTGACGGTCTGCAGGGTGGGGAGCCCAGAGAGGATCAGAGCAGTGGGGGATGAGGGGGTCGTCTTACAATATGAGCTGCGAGCAGCCCCAAGTTCCACCCTGACTGGCCAGCTGAGCAATGTGGCTCACTCGGGACCTCAGTTTCCCCTTTTGTAAAATAAAGATGAACCCAGCTCCCTCAGACATGTCAAATCTTTTGGGATCCACTGAGGGAAAGGAAAATTGGTTTATATCTCTCCCTCTGCTTTTGTGGATGGGATAGATTATGTCTGAGCTCAGGGCCCTCCAATCTCTTCTAGTGAAGAAGGCACAGACATCCCACATCCTAAGTATTTGGAAGGCTCTCATGTGCAGAGGCTTTGGGCTTCTGGTTGGTACTGCGTGGTTATGAAGGTACAGCAATGTTTCTGGAGGGGGGAAAGAGAAAGCTGCTAAAGCAAAGGAGAGAGAAGTTTGTGCGCCTGGAATCTCTGCAAGCTTGAGAGAGGAACGAAGAGCTGCAGTGTGCAGGTTGGGGACAGAGCTGCTCAAGGGGAAGGAGCTGCACATCCTTCGGTTGAAGACAAAGCATCCCACTTGACCTGGGTGAAAGTGGTGAACAGCTACAGCATTTACATTTCTTAGGCATGCTGCATCAAAGAAACCACGGAAACCTAAACCTGGACTGTGGGTGAAAGGCTTCACAGTGCACATTTCCTCCTTGACTTGCAATCTGCTCTTATTTCCGCTTAAATGACAGCTGCATTTGGTCAGCTCTTTGATCTTTCCTCTTCCGAGTGTGGACTATTAATTACTGCACCGATTGTCCTAGGGAGAGCTGGCAAATGGCTAGCACCAGGTAAATAAAAAAATAATAGTGACAGGCCAGGTGCCAGGGTCCGAGGGCAGGCTGGCCGTGGGCTGGGGTGCAGGCAGCCGGTGGGGTGCCTGAGAGCTAGTGGAGCCTGGAGAGGTGGAGGTCACGCTGCCATCCCAGGACTTTGTGAGCCTCCATCTTTGGCGGTTGGACTAGAGGGTCTTTGAAGGTCCCTTCCAGCTCAAACCGTTCGCTGATTCTGCGATCTCTCCCCGTCCACAGCTCTTCTTCCAGGGCAGGGTGCCTCCTCCCGCTGGCCCAAGCCGCGGGCGGCGGCAGGGCTGCAGGCGTTCCCCTCAGCGCCAGCAGAGGGCAACCCTTGACCAAGCGGCGTTTTGCCAGCTGCGGGGCAGGGAGTTTGGACACCCTCGAAGGGGTGGCTGAAGCAAGCCCTGTTCTTGCTGCTTTTGGGGTACTGATCAAAGGAAAGCCTACATGTCACTTTCTTATCTCTGCCGAGAGGAACTTCTTCTCCCTTCCACCCTCTTCCCTGTCCACACAGCTGTGGAGCTCATGAGGATGGGAGAAGTGTTCCTCACAGTGCATCTGTAAATCCACCCTCCTCCCCCCCGCCCCAGCATATGACACCCAGATCCAACAGCTGGAGCTTCTAGTGGCTGCTAAGCAAAGGGTTTGGTGGGTCTCAAGCAGTGAGAAGGAGATGGGAAAGAGAGGGTTCTGAGAGATGCATGGGATGTTTTTCGGTGTGACTGCACGTGGCAGAAGCAGGCGGAGCTGCCGAACAGCAGTGGCAAAGCCGTACTCCCCCACCTCCTCCTGGCTCCGATAAGGGGTGGGCTGCAAGGGTTGTCTGTCGTGCATAATTTACAGCTTTGCTGCAGTGATTGTCACTCAGTTGGCTTTGAAATATTAATATGAAGGGAAGAAATGCTGTTATTTCTTGCCCTTCTCATATGCTTTGCGCAGAAGCCTTAAAAGTTCAGAATGGAGACTAATAAGTTGGAAAGAAGGAAAATAAAGTGACAGGTTGTCTCTAGATGTTTGAACAAACTTTCAGTGTATAGTTCACCATTGGGGAAAGGAGCAGCGTCGGTGTTGACAGTCAGGAAAGAGGGGACTGCTAGTATGATGGGGAATGTGCTAATTTGGGACCACTACTTCAGTTTCTTCCTCTGACACAGACTTCCTGCATGAACTTGGTTGAATCCTTTAACATTTGTCTCCTCCATTTTTCTGACCGCAGGGCAGAGGCACAGACCCTGCCCACTTGGAGGGCACTGTGCTAAGGAGTGCTGTCTGAGTGTGGTGTGTGTTCCACATGAACAGCACCTGTGGCCAAAAGCGGGAGTGCATTTGAAGTGGGCCTGTTAAGTATGATATGAAGAGGCAAGGATGGGGCTGCTCAGTGACATTAGTGATTAGAACATATCCGTTCTTTTACTATCCCCCATTTACCTTCCACAACATGGGTTTCTCAGTTCAGTAACTCTACTAGCTGGAGGAATGTATTCTGCTTCTCTTCCTCACTATTTGGTATTTCTTCATGGGCCAGTGACTCTGACATTCAGTGCTGCTGCTGTTGGGAAAACTAAATGAAAGCATAGGGCAACAAATCAAGGAGCAATTGCTTCAGCAGCTTTTGATGAACTGTTTGCAGCTGAGCATGAATTTTTCCAATGACTAGCATGCACATGCACTTTCCCATGACATTTGTTGCAAGAGGTACAAAGTCATAAGTCTTGCAATTATTTTGTCTCTGAAAATCTTACTTGAAGCAGAGTTGGTCTTCCTTCTCCTGACAGCCACTCTGAGTTTGCTGACACATATATGGGCCTGGAAGCCCAGCTATCCACACGCACAGCTTTCATACTTCAGGGCTATCCAGAAAATGTCCACGGCATTGCCTCTGCCATTGCTTCCCACGACTGGCTCAGCAAAGGCAGACTCTGCAGCTTTTCTGCCAGGGAAACTCACTCACCCGCAAGCCCTGATGCTCTTTCAGGGACACATACAGAGGAAACTCCACTTTCTTAAAAAAAATTTGTATTGGTGATGTGTGCTTGTGCCCTCAGCAGGAGTTTGAGATCACTGGAGATTACTTTTCAGGTATAAGGGAAGCAGCACTAGATGCTTTTTTAAGCAGCATTTGTACGGACAGGATCATGGCCTAGAAATCTAATTCAGTCCAATGTTTTGTGTTTTCTTAGCTTTGGAAGAGGTATGAATTGTGCCCTTTTCTTATAGAATCATAGAATCATAGAAAGTTTTGGATCGGAAGGGACCCCTAGAGGTCATCTAGTCCAACCCCCCTGCAGTGAGCAGGGACATTTTCAGTTCTGGCTTATCTGGGTCCTACGGTCCTGTTTAAAATGGCCTCCGTCATAGACAGTGAGTCTTTGCTGCAGATTCCATGCCAGGAACTCTTTTCTTGCTATGCAAAGCAGTATATTTTTAAATTGACTTAGAAGCCATTGAACGCTTTTATTTTTGCTCAGCCTGTGCCTCAAAAATACTCATGAATTTTACACTAGCGTCTTGAAAGATTTCTTGACTCCTTACATTAAAGACATTTTCCAGAGAATGTACAGGCTGTAGAGCAACCATTTCTAGTACCATTATAATTTAAAAGCAAGTAGATATTGCATAATTGCAAATGTCTTGGATAACTTCCTTCTGGCAAGAATTGTCTAAAGGCTTGCACTTCCAGGTTTGGACTATTGGGATGGGATTTTTCTTTTGCCAAATTTCTCTTACAAAACATTTGCAGTAGCATTTTGCATGTTGATCTTTCTGTTTTAATACTGTGGATAAAATCTCCTGCAATGTTATTATAGCCTGTGTGCCAGACATTTGATTCAGACTTTGATCACTCTGCATGGAAGAGTTGAAGAAGTGGGATCTTTTTCAACAGGTGGCAGAAGAATAGCAAAGGCACTAAGCTCTTGTTCAAGTACTCTGGAAGAAGAGTGTCCAGTCAAGTGTCTACAGAAGCAATCAGTAGTAGCAAAAAGGGAAAAGTAGGAAGTCGGCAATGCTGTCAGTGATTCTGCAACAGATGTGACTTTAGATCCATGATGATCTGGAACCAGATGATCTTTAAGGCCCCTTCCAACCCTTACCGTTCTATCCTTAGGAGCAAAGACACATATCAGCAGCTGGTAGAAAAGTCAACGCTAGCAAGTCACCAGCTCCCAGCATTGGATGTGCACTTCTCCAGCTCAGCAGCATGCAAAGCTCTCTCGTCAATATATCCACATTTCAAAATGCATGTGTAGCTTGGCTTCCTGAGAGCTCACTTAGCATGATGTCTGAAAAACCCGCAAACCTTCATTTTTTTCTTTCTGGTGAAACAAGCATGGGAAGGATTTTTTTTAAATTTTTCTTTTTAATTAGTGTCTAAGACTGACCTCAAAACAGCTGAAATCCTTCATCATCAAAAGCAACCCTTGCCTCAGCTGGAAGTCATCAACATCCATTTTTAGAAGGGCTAGGGAGCACCTGCCCTGGCTTTGCTTAGGAAACTTGACTGTGAGATGTAAGAGCGCCTGGATCATCTCTTATGTGTAGCACAGACATGGACGGTGAGTGGATGGTTTAGGTGTTTTATGCTTTCTGCAAGGCTTCACTTACCAGTCAGGTATTGAACAGGTTAGTACTATTTATCAGCATATTATTTCCTCTAAAGAACAGGCAAACAAAAATAAAATCACAGAATCAAAAAGCTCAAAAATGAGCACAGCTATGAGATAAAAAGTACTTGATTGCATCCCTGCAAAGCTACTTTTGCCTTGGTGTTTGAGACACATTTGCTAGAACTTTTCAAAGCTACCTGTCCTTTAAACCAGCTCAGGAAGAAACTGATAGCAAGACTGACCTGTGCTTTGGGGAGACTTCACTGTCAGTCCCACAGACTCCACCTCTGTATCTTTTCTTTGTCAATAGTTGAGATGGACTCCTGTCATTAATGCACATGCTCTGGTGATGTTGGTCATCCTTTCTGACAATTTGCTTACAGTAACAGTCTGTGAGTTTGTTTATGTAAATTTCTTGTAAGTAACTAGTGCAATTAAAACAGCAGAGTGCACCATGTTTCGCAGTGAAAATATCCTAGTCATTAAAGTTGCTTACAATTTCCTCCAAAATCCAAAACTTTTCTGTTTGCTCAGTCCTACCTGTTAAAAGACAGCATTTTCTGTCTTGGAGCCTGAGAAATGATCAGCAGAAGGAAAGTTTTGCTCTTAGGAGCCTTATTGTTTATGAATGGAGGTAATTAAATGGATCTAACTAAGCTGAGGATAGCATGAAGCCGAAGAGTGTGTGTATACTATTCTCTGGTCTGAATACTACACTCAAATTAATAGCAGAATTGATGTAGGCAATGGCTAATGTCTGGGAATTGCTCTTGAGATTGTATTGAAGGCAGGTGCCTCCTTTAAGCTTCCTTTCACTATAATATAGCTAAAAATAGCCCAGATCGACACATGCAATAGAGCAGCTGTTGTACAACAGCATTAGATGCCACAGAAACACACAAAATAGATTAAAAGCTGGAGGACACAAGCTATTTTCCTGCTCCTGATTTAGCCAAAGGAAATCAGAAGGAAAGCAAATAGCTTGAGCAGAGCAAGAAGATGAGCTTTCCGGTGGTGCGAAGGAAGAGTTAACTGCATGGGGGAGTTGTCACCATAGGATGCTGTATCCACAGCACCTTGGATGGTGAGCTACTCAGGGTGCTGCAGTCATGAAGTGTGGTTTTGGGAATTCTGGAATGAAATATCTCCCTTGCCCTCCTGTCTGTCTAATGTGGGTTCTCGTTGGGCTTGGGAATGTAAGGCTGGGAACATAAGACAGGACCAAATCAAGCCAAAACAGTGTGATGTTTTCTCTCTTGTCCTGTCTAAACCTGGATGAAGCCCAGCTCCCCTAGGTCTGAGGACTAGCAATGTATTTGAAACAGAAATATGAGAGAGTTTGCATGAGCAATACCTCTGTGTAAACAACAAGAATATGAAGCATAAATGCCATATTAGTGCCTCTTTTTATTAAAATCTCCAGGGTTTCCAGCTTGTTACAGAACAAAATGGCTTGATGTTTGCACAGCAGTCCCGGAATGCAGTTCAGGCCTGCCTCTGTCCTGCAGCATGCACAGCAAAGCTGTGCCCCTTCTGTAGCAGCTGCATCTTGGAAAAGGGACCAATCTGGCCTGGGTCCCCAGGAGGGTGTCCAGAGGTAGGTGTGGAGGGGTAACAGAGGTACGGAAGATCAACACTCAGCCAGAGAAAGCTAAGTTGGCTCAGAAACCTGATTTCTTTCTGCATCGCTGAGCTTCTGCGAGGCAGGTGGGGACCATCTTAATAGTGTGGTGAATTACAAATTCATTCGAGTCAATCAGTTCTGAATAAAAAAACCTGAAAGAACTAGGCCCTTATTATAGCTGCTTGTTCTTAAAAGCTGAGTTCAGTGAAGTCACCAACTTGATCATTAGTGGTACTGCAGGTATACCCAAAGCCATGTCTGAGATGATTGGGAGATCATTTGTGGAGTTATTGTGTGGCCGTCTAATGAAGAACAATCCCTGCTTAGTGGTGTGTATATACTAAATGCACTAGATGTGCAGAGACCGGGAGAAGGGAATAGTGTTACGATCTCTGAGAAACTGTGCAGAGAGAAATTAAGGAAGCCTGTAGCAAAAGTTAGAAACTAAGCAAGATCTCTTGAGTACCACTATGTTATTTTTGTGGATTAATCACAAGACAATAATTTCTCCTTTAAAATGCATCCTGTGTCAGTTGAGTGTCAGGCTGAAGTAGAAAATGCAGCCACTGCTGAGCTAAAGCATTGTGAGGTGTTTAACAGCTACACAGCAATGCTTCCTTATTGGCATTCTACAGTGGTAAGTGAAGGGTGAAAGAAAGCAAAAGTGTTGACACATCTACACTGCGCATCCTTTATGCCGAGAAGCTGCTGTGCTGCTTCATGCTATGTACTGAGGTATTAATATTTAACTCTTATACAATCAGAGGAGAGACAGGCCTATTTGAAATTTAGCCTGCAAAATACAGCTATGAATCAGAGTTGCAGTGTTTTGTGCCTGTGTTGTTAATCTCATCGAAGCTGCAATGGTCTTGAGACTGGGGTAAAGGAAAACCAAAACCAACCAAGCAATTGCTTTTCTGAATACCGTGCACTGTGCTCTGGGATATGGTGTTAGGTCTTTAAGCTTGCTGAGCTGTTGGAATGCTTCGCTTAAAATGAGACAAGACATAAGCAGGAACTTAGTAGCAAAATGTGGATAGATGTATACAGAATATTTTGGCTTTCTGCTGTTCAGTGAAATATATTTTTTAGGTTCTGGATGTGTGCATTGAATAAGCTCCAAATTTTGCTGTACCTCGATAGTCCAAGAGTTGGTAATGTTGGCTTGAGTCTGCTGACTAGTAACAGTTGTAGCAGTGAGAAACCAATGATCTACTGAGCTTGCACAGTTTTAGTTTCTGGGGTTTTGTGCCTACTAGACACAAAAAATAGTTTAAAAAGTCCATTGAGGCATATGAAGGGTGAGTAAGTACATACTAAAGGCATGCAATGAGATGGAGTACTAAAGAGTGTTTCCATGAGGGTAAGCCTCCCTGTAAAAGTTTTTGAAGGGAAGAGAAACTGCTGCTGACAAAAATGAAAGAAATAGCCAAGTGCTCCAGTAATGTCTAACACTTATGTAGCAATAATTTGACTTACTCCAACAACCTGATTAATCAGTTTTCCTGCATTGTATTGTTGGTGGTGGTGGAACCTGTCACTGGATATGCTTTATTGCTTTTCTGTTCGCTACCAGTAATCAACAATGGAAATTAACCAACCAAAAACTTGCACAATATCCTAATAATGTGATAAAGCGAGGAGCTGTAAGAATTAAAATATCTCTGGCAGTGTTAGACAGCATTCAGTGGCAGCTTCTTACTAGAAGGTACTACACCCAGGCCAAGAAGTAAGGCCAAGCTTTCTGTTGCCAGCAATTATGTAGCTTCCCTCAAAAAGTCCTGCTTGGCTACAGAAAGAGGTTCACTACAAAGTGCTGAAGTTTTTCCAGTCAGGCACACACTAGCTGCCTGCATTTTCTTTCCCACTGTCTGTCAAAAAACAGGACCTCCGCTCTTAGCTGATCATTCCTTGTAGCTGCATTAGATTTTGCTGCCTTAGGTTGAAGGTGGTAATAGAAAAGTTTCTCTTTAAAAGCCTGAATGCAGCAACATTTGACCTAAAGGAGACAATTCCATGTCAATTAGAGGCTCCCAGGATTGTCCTGCATTGCTGGTGATTAATAATGGGAGCAAGGCCAAAGGATACTAGAGCTGTGCATTATAAAGCTCCTTCATTTGGAAATAATTTTTAGTAGGTGTACATGAATGTTTTATCATTCGCTCTTTGTGCAACAACTGGATGGGAGGGAGATCAGAGCAATAATCCTGTGGTGCATTCATTGCTGCTCTCCAATAATTTATGAAAGGCAAATGCTCAGTCGCCCTGCTTGGGTGTATGCTTTAAGGCACATTCTGAGTTAATGCATTGAGGTCAGGAACAGCGCCAGATAAAACATGTTGTGGTAGCAGCCAGCAAGTTGATGAACGATCCTCTGAGTAAAGTTTCTGATTTCCAAGGGAAGCAGAGGTGAGAGCTGCAGGAAACAGAGCTTTTATCGCTACTTAGCATGAAATGGCCTTACAGGTCCTTCCTCTAAGCATCCTGCCAGGATGCTGTACCTGCAAGCAGACCAGTATGTGCTGCAGGGAAAGAAGTTGTGTGCTGCCCCTGGCTCTATCTGCCATCACCAAAACTAGAGCAAATCATCCCAATGGAAAGGCAATTTGTGAGTGTGGTGCCGGAGAGCTGGGGTTCTGCCCTTACATATCTGATGGGGAGACAGCAGAGAGATGACTCTAGGCATGTGTTGCATCTCAATCTAATTTCATGTTTTTCTGCAGAGCAGTGTAAGTATATGTGTCAAAGCTGTGTGTTCTCTCTGATGGGAGGAGGCTGAGAAAAGCTGTCTTTAATTTACCCCAGAGGAAGAAGGAAAAGAGAGTAAAAATAGAAAAAAGAAAACAGGCCAGGACAATGATGGTAAGGGGCAGAGGAATCCTTGGGTATTAGCACACGTCACTGGTGTGTGCATTTGTTCGCTTCAATGCAGAATGGAATAATTATCTGAATTCAAATGATGACAGGATCTTTTCTCTCCCAGAGGATCCACTGACTCACCAGGCCTAGGAGGACCATTATCCAGGCTTATTCAACTTGTGTTTTCATGTCACATTCTCCATTTGTTGATATGATGATGCAGGTGAAAGACACCATGGAAGCAGGTTGTTGATATCCAGATGTGCAATTACACTCTATCAAATTTGCCTCTTGGTAGACAGCCTAAAGTATATTAAAATGCTGATCTCCACTATGTGGAAGGAAGTGGAAAATGCAGCCATAATGACTGATTTGTTGTGCTGAGCATGAAGTAGTGATGAAAGGTCTGATTTTTGTTTTATTTCTCCATTGCTTAATCCAGAGACTGTAGTGCCAGGTCAGGTAAGCTGATCTGAAAACCTGTTCTGGGTACTCCTGGCATAAACAGGGGAGTGGCTGGCTCAGAGGGCCAAGGTACAGAAAAATCTCATCCCTTGGGGCTTATCTTTGACACACAGAGGTATGTATGTATACCTCAAACAAAGATGTGAGTCTGCTCAGAAGTTAATTTTGCCAGCCAGGGGCTTTCCTGCATTTTGCATTTCAGACAGGATGGATATGAGGAAGAGGAGCAGGGCAACAGATTCCTGGGAAAGAAAGGTGTTCAAAACCAGCCTTCCACAAAGGCTTGAGTAGGGTGGTCCTGTGTAAAAAGCTTGGCAAAAGACGTTAGGGGTTGGATACATGAAAATGTGGAGATCAGGGCAAATGCACCCTCTCTGGTTTGACTATACATTCTGTGTTGGTAAAAAAGACTGCATTTAAGAAGTCTGACCTCTCTGCCAATTCCTTGTCCGCTTTGGAATACCATAATAGACTCCAAATTTAGGGTAGTCACTTGGGTGACTTAAATTTGGACTTAATTTGTATCAGTATACAATGGAGATATTCTCCTCTTCCTTTCTAGATTTTTCTGACCTTGAAGAATGTCAGAAGGTGCCTTGTGCTCTCTCTGCCTTCTTCTTTTGAAGTCTCAGGAAAATTGGAGATAATTCAAGTTGAATTTGATTTAAAAAAATTCATTTAAAAAAACCCCAAACAAGTAAAAAACCCAAAACCACCCCAAGCAGTTTATTTGCAAAAGTTTATCCTGAATTGAACCAAATAACCAAGCATTATGGGGGGAGTGAAAGACCGTTCCTGGGTCCTTTATCTATTTCTAGTTTAACTGGATATTAGACTCTTTTTTTTTTTTTTTTTCCCCCTCCTCTCTCCAAA
>Ga0065711_1026837_pt1 | contig 58581 bp, 23 predicted proteins | sample Hoacrofraction12_FD_59098 | JGI IMG/M metagenome (GOLD analysis project Ga0065711, IMG submission 59098) | Hoatzin crop microbial communities from Cojedes, Venezuela - Epithelial fraction 12 v2 (version 2) | ecosystem: Host-associated > Birds > Digestive system > Esophagus > Crop | place... | reverse complement strand
AGCCCTCCGCTGGATTCTCTCCAGTAGCTCCTCATCTTTCTTGAACTGGGGAGCCCAGAACTGGACACAGTACTCCAGATGGGGCCTCACTAGGGCAGTGTAGAGGGGAAGGAGAACCTCCCTTGTCCTGCTGGCCACACTCTTCTTAATGCACCCCAGGATCCCATTGGCCTTCTTGGCAACCAGGGCACACTGCTGGCTCACGGTTAACATCATCCCCCAGGACTCCCAGGTCCTTCTCTGCAGAGCTGCTCTCCAGCAGGCATGTACTGGTGCATGGGGTTGTTCCTCCCCAGGTGCAGGACCCTGCACTTGCCCTTGTTGAACCTCATCAGGTTCCTCTCTGCCCAACTCTCCAGCCTGTCCAGGTGTCGCTGAATGGCAGCACAGCCTTCTGGTGTATCAGCCATTCCTCCCAGTTTTGTGCCATCAGCAAACTTGCTGAGGGTACACTCTAACTCTTCATTCAGGTCATTGATGAATAAGGTGAATAATATTGGGCTGAGTACTGACCCCTGGGGGACACCACTAGTTACAGGCCTCCAACTAGACTCTACACCGCTGACGACAACCCTCTGAGGTCTGCCGTTCAGCCATTTCTCTATCCACTTCACTGACCACTCATCCAGCCCACACTTCCTGAGCTTCCCTAGGAGGATGTTATGGGAGACAGTGTCGACCGGCCTGTAGTTCCCTGGATTTTCTGTTATATTTTTACAGTGAGTTTAAATAGAGCTTATTTAGCTACTTGTGTGCTCTACTGTTTAAAGCCAGCTAATTTATATTCAAGTATATTTTTCTTACACTAATGTGAGAACGTTAAGTTTATAATGTCCTATTACATAGAAAGATGCTGACTCCACATGGATTTGTATACTGAACTGTAACATTAATAGGAGTTAGTTCATTTATATAACTACAAATACGAACAAAGAGTACTTAAAAACATCTATTTTTTATAACATACAAATACATTCTGAAAAATACTGCAAGTGCAGGAGCAAAATTAAATGTGTTCTCTATCACCAACACAGAACAACTCTATATGTCTTCCAATCCAGCAATTCCCCAAGCGATCCTCAGAAGTTAGAAAGAAAATTGCTAATTACAGACTAACAGTAAACTAAAATCACATTAGTACTGAGGAGAATGCCAGGCCAGTAGTTGTATTTTAGAAGTGAAATGTAGGTTTTGGTTGTATTTTAAAAACTGTATACAACTAATTGATTACAGCATTGGAATACGAGGAACGTACTAACTTTTGCAATACATTATCTAACACAAAGTATTAGCAAAAATCTATAATTAACATTTTATCAAATTAGACATCATAAGAATGTCAGTTCAGAAATGTTATTGTCTCTTACCTTCTACCTGCAGTCATGGAGTAGCACTGCAATAATATCCCCCGACAGCTGTTGTCTATAGGATATGCTGAAGTTAAGCAGCTGACATAAATTCCATGCACTCCCAACACAAAAATCACTGAGGAAGGAAAAATAACTTTTGGTGCCTCTATCATGAACCTATCAAGCTGATTTGATACTCCTAAAGCGTGATTTCTAACTTTTTATTTCCATCTATTTTCACCTGACTCAGTGGATGCCTGGTGTTTCTAAGGATTCTGAGAACCACTGCTTGAATTACCCTTTACTCTGCTAGTGATAACCTCTAATGCTCATACCTAAAGACATAAGGAGGTAAAGGGTGCATCGACTTTCCACCTGGAGCTAGCAGGCACCACAAGTGACAGCATTTTAGTTATATCCATTGTGTTATTGACTGGAGAGGAAGTTGCAAAATGTCTCCCTAGCAGTCTGTGTGAGACAGGACACTTTGCACCTCATGCTTCTGCAGACCCCATGTTTACAGGAGCCCTCCATGTCCTACTGAGGTGTTCTGGTCCCATCACCAATCCAGGTGATCACTACTTCTTATGTTGAGAATGCCACACCTAAAGGTAAATAAATTATTTTTGCCATGTATATGATTTTATTTCTCTGGAGCAGGCTGGGATGTGGATTCACAGCACCATGCAAGGTCTCAAGGAAAATTCTTATTGTTCAGTAACTGCAGTTGGATCACTCCACTGAGGGTCCGCCAGGACCATCCAAACTGGTAGTTCGTGTAAGAGGTAATGCTTAGATCAAGTCTGTATGAAGTCTCATCCATGTATCATGGGACAAATGGTCCAAACTTGGGGAGTTTTTCTTCAGTTAATTCACTGCCCACCAATATAAACCTCTGATCACTGATTCAGGTGTTGAGGAAAAACGTAAACCACCTGCCTGTTCTCAAATTACCTCGTTTTTGCTGTCAGTCAACTGAAAATATCTCTGACTAAGCAACAGACAGTGTAGCAATTGAGGCAGGTGCCTAAAGGTTTCTGCTGCTGTGTTACTCACTGGCCCTGCTCTGGTGTGCAATCAGCAGTGGGGCATGGCCCCCTCACAAGTGTCCCCCCTCTACCATGGCAGCACTCCCTCAGGAATGTCCCTGCTCTGGCGAGACAGCAGCTGTGGCAGCACTTCCCTCAGCAGTACCCGTGCTCTGGCATGGCAGGGGTTATGGAGGCACCTCCCTCAGAAGTGTCCCTGCTCTGGCATGGCAGCAGCTGTGGCAGGACTTCCGTCAGGAGTGTCCCTGCTCTGGCATGGCAGCGGTTTGGGCGGCACTTCCCTCAGGAGAGTTCCTGCTCTGGTGGCACTTCCCTCAGAAGGGAACCACTCCTTCTGTGCAGAGAGTGCCCAACTTAACGGCTGCAGTCTCCTTCAATACGGGGCGCCATATACTTCTCTGGTGAGTAATTTTGGCATATACTGGGGATTTTTTCTTCTGGTACTCTCTGCCACAGGGCCAGCTGGAAGCCATAGTAACTGCTATGTAGCAGTTCATGGCCACCCGGTCACCAGCCACCTGTGGCAGCCCTGCCAAATACACCTAAGACCAAATCCTTGAGGGGAACAGTCTAACCAGCCCCTTCCCACTGAGTCTAAATCATTGCCTCATAATTTGCAGGAGAGCACAACACAAAAAACAGCATGACACAAAAAAAAATCACGACCGCTGAAAGTAGAGGGGCTTAGAGTAAAATTTCAAGACAGTTTCTGTGTCTACAGACTCCTTTTAAATGTGCCTGAAAAAATTATCCATGCAATGGGAACAGGCTGATAACTCAGGAGAGCGAAAAGGTCACACTGATTCAGAAAACTTACCCTTTGAGGGAAGATATTTCACATCAGTGGAAGACTTACACCCCATATATTCTGAGTAGTCTGCATTTAGAGCAAATTGTATTTTATTTTGAGTAATAGCTTGTTCTTGGCTAAGATAATTGTGGTTCAGCACTAGCAGCGTATAAAGTCATAAGCCTTTGTCACTTTTGTGCCATCATACTGTTTTGTAATTCATCTTGATGTGTAATAGACCTACATACCATTATATGATTTGTTTCTTCAATTGTTTATACCTCAGCAGAGCATGATGAACACTCGTATTTGAAAAACAAGATTTTCAAGGAGCTGCCTCAGAACAGCACTGAGGTAGATGAGGCTAGACCCATATAAAGCACATAAAATTAGCATGGATTAAGCAATTTCTCTGCTAGGGATCTAGTACCTATTTTGCAGTGTCAGAGAAAAAAAATTTAAATATAATTACGTATACTTTATCTATTATTTATTTATACTTACTATCTTAAATTACCATTTTTATAACCCTTGTACTTCATACTCTAGGAGTAGACTTTTTAACAGTTACAGTGCTGAAAATTATGACTTTCAGGAAAGGCAAGTCAAATGATTAAGATGTCTGAGGATGGAGAAAGTTTTTTTAGAATCGTTTCTTTTTTTTTCTCTCCCACAAGGTGTACTTCACATTTTCTAACAAACAGGAAAAACGTCACTACACTGCAAAGCTCAAATCATCTACAATTTAATTACTGCAATCTTCAATTTCAAAGAAAGCTTCTAGATACAGTACGTATGAGCAAAAAAATCCACTCAATTCACATGGCATAGATTACACTGAGATTGAAATGGTTTATTCATTTATTAATCGTATGTCACTAACTAGTAAACAGTGAACTGATCACTGAGGATCACAATTTCAGCAATAAAACAGATAAAACAATAACACACTGGAAGAGTGTTAACAGAGATCTAAAAATTTCTAAACATCCTAAGTCATAATAAAAAGTTCTAATTACACACACACACTCACAGCGGTAAGACCCCTCCACTTTTGAGGGTGCAGGTTCCCATATTTACACATACTGCCTGTGGGTGCCCCCGTTGTCATGTGCTGGGGCGACTTCTGCCAATATCAAAATGGATTTAAACTGCTGCTCTGTTATCCTCTTCTCACTCCAAGGTCCCTCACAATTGTTGCATGCCTTCCATGCGTCTTTAATATTGCTTTTCAAGGTACTTCATTGTTTCAAAAGTCTTTTTGTAATTCCCTGGTTGCTCTTCAATCTGGATGACAGTCATCATCATCTTCAACAGCACCATTGTTTGGACAAATCCTCTCAGACAGTTTTGGGTGTTCCAGTCACACAGAGTTACTCTAACATGACTTCTTGTCAGCTGTTGTTATCCAGGCCATTGCGTAGCCCTCCTCCCCTGCCATCAACAGTGCTTATAAGTGTTTCAATCAAAGATAGAATGAGCACAGCGTAAGATGAAGAACTATTCCAGAAAGAAAGTGAAATGGGGAAGGCAAGGGAGTAGATCAAAACCACAAACATAGATATGACTCACTTTCATTGAATCATTCAGTCCTAAAATTTATCATATCTTCTCAATATCAACATATCAAATATAAACTATTCATAATTAAATCCTTAGTGATTCAGATTATAAAAACATAACACTAAAAGTACTTTGTAAATAAACCAAATATGATTTTTTATCATCAATAATATGAAAAATTAAGAGACTGTATCAAAGTTGCATTCATTTCACTTTCTTCTTTTCACCAGATTTGTTTTTTGTCGAGTGTAGAACTATTCCACTCCAGCAGGCTTCTTAATGAAAGTCAAGTTCATCAGTCCTAGTGGTATGTCATCTGTGTTTTCTTACTAGATGTAAGTGGGTAGGATTTAAGTGTATAGTATATTAAACATAGAACATATAAGAATATGCAAGATAGAAGTTTGAGGGATATTGATTCTAATAACTTGGCCTTTGAGGACAGAGTTGGACTGAAAGGTCTTTTTGTTTCTTCAGTCTGTGTATTTTGATTGGATTTTTTTAAAAAAGCTAGCTGAGTCCAGGAAGAACTTCTATTAGTCATCCACTTGTATATCTCACACATTAATCATTAGAAGACAAAACAGAAGGAAAGAAAATTGTGAGTATTTAGTTGAACAATTTCTAAAATTATTTTTGAGCCAGCTTTTCCAACTGTGTAAGCAAGGTTTACACAATATGGAATACCGTACTTTGACTCACCTCTTCTTGTCACAAAACACAGAGGGAAAAAAAGAGCTATTGTATATAAGTTCTCTCCAAAAGCACCAATCACAATCCATGTTGCCCATTTAGAAGGAAATGTGATAGGAACAGTCTTTGTGACTTCTAACTCATGCTTGACTTCGATCCAGATTTTCTAGCTAAGCATTTTAAAATATGGAGCTAGCTGAAATGTAACAAACTTTATTGTTGATATTGCTTACGCAGAAAAGGTCTGACAAAGTAAAATAAATAAGTAAATTTTTAAGCAGTGTAAAAACCACAAAGTTAAGCACCTTATTTACTGGTGCCATAACAATGATGGTACTCTTACCAACGTAATTAACACTCTATGAGTCTAACAATACTTATTAAGTCAGCTGAAAGACTTCTGTAGCCTTTCAAAATAGCCTGTTCCAAACTTATCCAAATTACTCTTGTATATCAACACAGAAAATATTTTCTTTAGTGTCATCAATTATTTTTAATTTGCTTTCTAAAGTCAAAACATTACGACAAAAGAAACATAATCGGTGTCTTAAATATGCAGTATTTTCAGAATTAGCCTTTAATCATTTATGGGTTATCACAAGAAAATAATTGATAAGCAAGCATTTTCATAATTGTCACTGAATATTAGGCATTTGTTATTCCGTATGCTGACAATGTTGCCAGGGAAGACTTGCTGAGAATGTCTATGATGTGCTTTTGTTCCAGTATTCAATCATAATCAACAATTCTTGAAGCAGTAATAGTTCAAAATGGCCCCAAGGTCCCATAAAACAAGAACTGCTGAGCTCTGTGACCTTGATCTTTAGAAAAGGTAAAAAGTTTTAAGACTGGATGTGAATAGTAATGTTGATGAGATGTCATTTAAGAATTTTAAAATTTTCAAACGTAATGTGTAATAATTTTGATAGAAGTGTTTCATAGAGTCCTAATTTTATTGCAGAACTTTGTGTGGTGAATTAGATATAATTGGATCTAGTTTTCAGTACACAGACACTAAAGAAACAAGATAAATGCTGCAGGAAATGTGGTATGACCTTTTCATTATTGCTTTGTCAGGACATCTGTCAAGAGACTTTTCCTCTATTCCAAAGCAGTCAGAAATCGCAACGAACTGTAGTAAGGTATAGCTTGTTCTTGGTAGGAAGCCAGACTATGTTACCCAGTTAGATTCATAATGTATGATAGTCAACAAGATATCAAGATACAAAGTACATAATAAAACCAAATTTGTCTTCTGAAGTAGTAAAGGTCAACAATTTACTGCACTTTAGAAAGGAAGATATGAAAGGGCAGAAAAAAAATTGCATTTTCCACATGCCTGGTAATATTATCTGTGCTTACACTCTAGAATTTTTATTACACAAATTTATTTCTGAAACGTTTTTAAGCAATTTTGTAAGATCAGCAATGACAGGGAAATGAGAAATGGCAGCTCAGGATTTGCAGAAGAAAGAATAGACATAGGCAGACATAGTTTTCTCACAAAAGGAAAGAATTGGTTAGATTTATCAAATTTTGGAGAGTGTAACAGTTATGACAGTTTTAGGAAGCTGCTAAAACCATTCTGTCCTCTCAGGTTAAAATTAATTTTTTCAGAGATAAAAGAAGCATGCCAGACCCCCCAAAATTAATAGCCTTTTTCAAATGCTTGTTATATAATAAAGAAAAAAGTGACAAATAGAGCATGTTCCAGTATACATGCACACATTTTCTACTCTCTTCCTGTTACTTCTAAGAGAATTGCAAAGAGTAAGAAAAGTACAAGACACCTGGCAGCCGTATTGACCCTCCTCTCTCCTGGGAACATTTTAGAGGCTTGCTAATCAAAAACATCATGAGCATAGAACAAGCTAAAACTTAACAGCAATTATCTGCTGCAACAACAAACCCTCAGATAAATATTTGCTACTCATGAGTAGTCATGTCTTTATCCTAAGGAATATACAATTGCAACATTTAGAATGTTCTCAAACTTTTTACTGGAAATTAAATGTATTTACATTACAGTTGTCTTTTTCTTTTCTCCTGGTTTTTCACTTAACCTGTTACATCTCTCATTTAATTAAGCCTCCAACCTTGTAACTGATTATATGCAGAAAGACTGCTGAACCCAAAGTGTGTCCCTTGGAGCCTTTCTACCTCTCATTCTACAACTGAGGCATGAGACTACATTCTTTGGAAAATAAATGATCTGGTACAAGTTTCTGGATTTTTGTTTTTTAAGTGAATGAAATTATTTATTTTATAACTTCTTATTTTAGTGAATATCTTCAATTTTCAGAACACATACATGACAGGACATATTTAGCAGAAGGCAGCCAGTTATTATAACACTGTGGGTTCAGTCCCACATTATCAATGCTACAGGACTGCAGAGCCCAAAAAGCTATATAAATAAGCATGTCATTATTATAAAGAACAAATCCAGGAATTGTCAGTCTTGTTTATTAGTACACCAGGGAAGAAGCAGGAAGATGGCTTCCCAGAGTGATATTAAGTACCATTGATGAAAGATGCTATGATTTAGCAAATACTTCCTTTCTCGTTTAATTCCATATAACGTTTCTAACACTTTCTGATTCTTCGGTCAGTCTGTTCCCATCCTCCCCCCACCCCTCTAACAAAGAAACACCCCAGGAGGCATGTTTAGTTACAGCCTAGTGGCCTGGTTTATTGTCATTTTCTGGAATGGAGTCATGCTTCGATACATCCAGTTAGTATTATTTCCTTAAACTTTTCACACAGTGAACAAAGCTGAACTTTCTGAGGTGAACACCCACAGGGCTACTGCAGCTGTGTCTGCTGTAAAAGGTTTAGTAGTGACACATGATTTTGAGAGCTTGACATCGACGGATAGTTTATAAATGAAGTTACTCTCAGCCAGGAGAGTACAGATTGTTACCTCAGCAATTAAACCATGTTTAGTTGCAGACTTGAACTCTGTGATGTCTTGCCTCAGCTTTACTTAATAAAATGCAGTTAGAATTGTGAAAATTTGCAAAAATCATGAGGGATCTCAGAATGAGAAAAGGGTAACAGAGCAGCCATCTAAACCTGGCTTGGCACTGTCAGAAGTCACCCCACCTCTGATTAGGCCAGGCAGAGCATCCTCCCCCTCAAATGCCATAAGCAGCCTACATCCAGCTAGAGGAGGGACAATGCAGGGTACAGCACCAGGGACCCAGACCTGGGTGTGTGTATGTGACCGTGGTGCCTTTCTCACCAGCATCTGGATTAGCAGGTTTTACAGAGCAGCAGGGTACACATAAAGCTGGGGCACCTACAGCTCTGACAGGAGATGTACATAAATAGGAGGAACTGCACCCGCAGAAGCGGAGGGGCATGCTTGCAACTCACATGGCCAGCAAGAGGGGGAGCACACATATAGTGGTGAGTGTGTGACTAGAACATCTGAGGAGTAGTTTAGCGTTTCGACAAAAGCGTTTAGAAAATTGTAGGTCTTCATTAACATTTTGTGTGCTGTTGTAGTTATCCTGAATGACTGGCTCACTGATAGTTAATAACGGGTCATTAATAAATCATTAAGCTGCTCCAATCCTTATTTGTTCTAAACCACGAGTTGAGCAGTTTTTCCTGTAACAGCCTACCTCTCATTTTTATTATATACAAAGCTTTGTTCTGTGCACAAGCCCATAATATTCATAAGACACAGCAGAGTGGAAAGAGAAGATATCTACACTACCTCTCCTTACTACAGGACTTTATCCTGGCTTGAAAACTGTGCTAGTAAAAGTTCTGTACTTGTCTCTAGACATGTCAGCACACTCACAGCTATCTTCTGCTGAACTTAAATAAGAAAAGGAATGAGCATATAGAGGAGCCCTTCAAGTTTTCTCAAGTGCTCCTTAGAGCAATTAAGCCCTAAGCAAAGCAGGTTCTACAGGACTTATAGCCAGGATAGATAGATGACTACTGTCAGAGGACAAGACAGAGCTGACATCAACTACGAAGAGAAAATGAGAGAAATTTTTTTCAGTAAAATTTATTTAATCTACCAAAAAGGACCTTTACACTGATTTTAACTGCTGGTATGTGAAGCTATCTGAATTCACAAAAGAAGGCACTTAAAAAAAAATAATCTAACAATAACCTGACAAAACTGGGGTAAAGTAACTACTGGCACCAGAGCTGTGGTATATTGTTCACCACTTGTACTGTTTCAGTGAAACTTTGCATTTAACTGAAAGTAATTCTCTAACCAAACAAGAAGTAATGAAGTTAAGGTGAAATCTTCTTGATCTAAATAATATAGGTCAGTCATAATGATCATCTACATCTTGGAATACAGCCACCTGCCTAATACTTTACATTCTTCCTACCACTCCTAATGTTCCTCTCTTTGCTATGCAAAAGAAGTTTTTCTCCTTAAGCTTAATTACTTTTTAACTAAAAAGGTATAAATATGCAGTGTTTATAATCACATTTTCATGAAATGTTGGAAATAGGATGAAATCAGTTCAAGAGAAATTAAATAATGAGAAAATGCAATTCAAAAAATAAATCAATTCTGTTTAATATTTATTATCATTTAATGTAGGAGTCACCAACTTTGAATTTGTATCATATATTTTGACTTGTGTTATGTTAGTTAATACTGCTGTGTATTAAGTCTGCATGTGATTTGTTAGCCTTTTTCCCAAAGTTATTAGTGTTCCACTAAGTCTGGACAGCTTTTGATTACTTTCTAGAGAGGAATGCATAGCTTGCGTCAGCTAGTGGCTACAAATTTCATCTGCAAGAACCGTGTACAGAAAAAAAACCCAAGCATTTAAAAACTAGACATAGGCATGCAGAAAACTAGAGAAAAGAACTGTAGAAATTACAAAATCTTGAAGATTAGATATAGGACCCTATTCTTCAAAATATTCTCCAGAATAATGATTTAAAAGTTTTTGTTGACAAGGATTTAACTCTCTTTATGACTCCATAGTCTGTCTGATGTTGACCTAGATTTCATAAAGAGTTTAAGCTAGTATGTAAAAGATGAGGCAAACCGTGGAAGAAAGAATAAGGCTTAGAGCCATAACAACAGTTCTGTGAAAATTAAAAACAAACCAGAAGAAATAAAATTTCAATTAAATGAAAATTAGAATTATTGCAGCCATATAACATGAAAGAAAGCAATAAATGCTATATGTTTTTTATGTAGTGAAATTTGACAACAGACTTATGTAGGAAGACTTCATAAAACAAAAGCATTTGATTTAATATAATTGCAGATATCTTTAAGTATGGACCTCTGAAAAAAACCCTTACCTCTAGCATAATATCCTGATTTATCCATTGATCAGTGCAATTCTACAGCACACGTGCAAAAACCACCATCACGGAAGTATGGTCTAAAATTACTTAGAATAGTGAACACCAAAAACATGTCTACAAATTATTTATCAGTTTGAGTCCATCATAATTATCATCAGTAAAACTGATGTGAAGAAAGTAGCCTCATCAGTGAGCAGACTCATAGAAAAGCATCAGTACCGATAAACAACCTGAGGTTCAAATACCTGTTGTGTTATTTAGGACACCTTTTTGTAAAAACAAAACAAAACTCAAACAAACAAAACCCAACCGCAAGAGAATTTTACCATAAATATAACTGAAGTGTTTAAATTGCTTTTTTTAAAGCTGGTAAGTAACTCTGAAGAGATTGTAATACTGTTTGTTATTTTTTTAAAACCCATTCTATACAATTCAGAGGTACACCAAAAAATAAAAAAAATGGTTCATAATTTGGTTTAACAGGAATTTAGCCTATATAAGAAAGAAGCATCATGAAAAGAAGCATCACTGCAGCTTACCAGAGAACTAAGTATTACAGCACTTGCTTCTGACAAAGTGTCAACTCGGCCAGATTCCCTTACTACAAAATGTCAAAGCAGAGCTGTGAGGAAGAAAGTTCCATTTAGGGCCACTTCAAAATAATTGCTTAATACTCAGATAGTTATTATTAAATATGTTTAACTATCCTGAAAACAGCAAGCAATCGAAAGCAAGGAAGAAAATAGAGTGGACCAATATTCCACCTCCAGTTAATTGAAATCGTACCTTTTCCTCTCACTAAGACTTACGGAGATAAAAACTGATATTTTTTACACCCTTCTGTTACATTAACACAGACAAAACTTCTCTCTACTTTCAGTTGTTATTCTCAGGGTGCAGGTACCATGAAACGTCTAAGAGCACTGAAAAACCTCTTATTATTGATGGCTGTACAAATTTTTGACAATGATAGCACCTTGCCTCCTTTGCTTTTTTTGTTGTGACAGATAAGCCTAAAAAATTTCAGAGTTCAAAATTGAAGATAAGCAGTGAGCAGTAAAATGCTTGATGCATATTCTAAGCTTATCTGAATTGCCCATACTTCCTGAGACCAGTCAGTCTCGTAAGATCTACAGTTCTTCCAAATTCCAGACAGTTCAGAAATACCAGGCAAATTGTTTTTAATCTGTGTGTGTTGGCATTTCCGTCTCTGCAGACTCCAGCTAAGACCTGCAAATGCAAAGCCGTGCAGAAGTAAAAAAAATGTGACTTGAGTCTGTAGCTTAACAGTGACTTCATTTTTGAGGACTATTATCAACTTTTATGTTGGGGGCCCTCAACTGCCATCCTATCCTTAATCACAGGTCTGCCATATGACTTGCCAGAAGTTAAATACTATTAGCCACATCACCTGCTTCTGCATCTTCTCACAACTTATTTTTCTATATTTTAAATGACTGACTTACTGTAACAGGAAACTATGCACTCCAAAAAAAAATTACCTCTGGCATGGGAGAAAAAGGCACACACTAAAAGAAGTTGATCTTAAAACAATGCTCAGGAAGGAAAAAAAAAAATCATTGTAGGATTCCACAGAATAATTAACCCCAGTTTTATCATTTCTGCTACACAAAAAATCAGAAAGCAGTTTCAAAACAGGAAACTGATCCATTAGAATAGATATATATTGAAATGTTTGATTAAAATCCATAGCATTAAAGGATCAGTTTCTAAAAGGATCTAGTCACTACTGTAATTTAAATTGAAATTAATACACTGTTTCTCCTTAACTCACCATTTGTGAAGATAGGTTACTTTCTGAAGAACTGGATATTAAGTGTACATGATCATCAACACCTTTATATACCATTTTGAGAAGACAAGCTTACTGTTAGAATCATACAATGGTTCAGGTTGGAAGGGATTTTAAAGATCGTCCCATGAGCAGGGCCACCTTCCACTATAGATCAGGTTGTTCTAAGTCCCACCCAACCTGACCTTGAATGTTTCCAGGGATGGGGCATCTACCACCTCTCCGGGTAACCTGTTCCAGTGCCTCACCATCCTTGTGGGAAAGAATTTCTTCCTTGTATCTAATCTAAATCTACCCTCTTTCAGTTTAAAGCCATTACACCCCTTATCCTATAACTCCATGCCCTTGTAAAAAGTCCCTCTCCAACTCTCTTGTAGGCCCCTTCAGGTACTGGAAGGCTGCTAGAAGGTCTCCCCAAATCCTTCTTTTCTCCAGGCTGAACAGCCCCAACTCTCTCAGCCTGTCCTCGCAGGAGAGGTGTTCCAGCCCTCGGATCATCTGCATAGCCTCCTCTAGACCTACTCCAACAGGCCCATGTCTTTCCTGTGCTGAGGGCTCCAGAGCTGGACGCAGGACTCCCGGTGGGGTCTCACCAGAGCAGAGTTGAGAGGCAGAATCACCTCCCTTGACCTGCTGGCCATGCTGCTTTTGATGCAGCCCAGGATACGATTGGCCTTCTGGGCTGTTACATGACAGTGTCTGTATTTAGCAAAACCTTTAAATGAAAATAATTGAAATACAGCTCTACTCTCGTCAGTCAATTTGTTAGAAGAACATGAAATAACAATAAGGTCAGGACTTGTAACACAACTATTTTTGTGAATGATTAAACCACCTTCTTACTCCTGGAAAACCTAGCAGCACAACTGGCAGATAGTCAAAAATGACCGTCAACTATATTCATTTGACTGCATTACATTTAGTAGCAGCAGCTAAATCGTGTTTGACTAAGCAAAACAAGACTGAATATTTCTTCCTCTAGTCTAGCTTATGAGGATCTAGGTTTATTCTTGGTAGCAATCTCACCTCAGATTCCTACATCTGACTCTGCAGGGGTTTGGTCTCTAATGTTCTCTAATGCAGTTTCTCCTCTGCTGTATGTATTCTGTGGGAAAACATTACCTACTTTTAGTACTGCTTTTCTTATTGCTATCACTATGAAAATATTTTATAATTAGAATATTTTGAAAATGCAGTCATTCTAAGTTATTAGGAAGTACCTTCTGTTTTAAAAAAACAGGAAGGTTTTTATTTGTTTGTTTACCAACTTGTGTTTCAATATTCTGGAAAGTGAACATTCACTTCCACAACCCCTGCACGGGGCTGTGTCTGTGTGTGTCAATATGACTCTACAATCCATCTGTCAGATGAAAGCAAAGCACCGCCAGACATATATATAAATGTATATCATACCTGTGTAGGAAGACAGTTTATCAATCTGAGCCACAATGCATTTTCTACTGTGGTCTTGAGTAGAAACAGAATGAAATCCCTAACATATAAATTCAACCACTGCAGCAAACCACCCTCATTCCATCCTAGCATCTCCTGGGAGAAAATGACTATTCTATAACAAAACCAGAGAAATCCATGCTTACTAACTTGCATGAGACATCTTGAAATCTGAATTGAGAAGGCAGAGGAAATTGGTTTCCTATGGCATTTGTACTGCACTGGCAACACTTTTCAGCATATAGTATAGATGCTGAATGTCCATGAGTCATATTTAGATGTTTTTTAAGGTCCAGGATTATTTCCTTCTCTTTACATAGAACTTTCCCCTCACTTGGAAAATGTCCGAGGACATTCTGTTAATGTATATTTCATGAGGATTTAAAGGGATTCTAAGCTATAGTCTGTATTGCTCTGTCTGAAAAGTCAAGCACTTTGTATCTTCTAATCACAGACTAAAATCCTCTAAATTCAGGAAAATGTTGAAGGTCCAGCCCTCAACTATATGAGTACCATTTTTGCATTGATCATTGCACTACTATCTAAGAATGTCCGGGAATTCAGAAGTACAGAAGTCAGTGCATAGAACTGTCTCACAGACAATGATCTGTTCTCAAAGAACAAGTCTTTTCTCTTCTTCATTTCTACTGATTCTCCCACCCTTGATGCTACCTAGATCAAGAAATTGTGTCTAAAATTTTCAGATTTTATACTTCCATGGTCTGTCTAACAACAGGGTCAGCAATCAACAACCCCATCTACCTCTCCACCCGTGCCTTTATTTTTAACATTTGAAGCACTTTATAATTACTTAGAACTGGGTTACTCAATGAATTAAAACAAAATACATCCATTTGACAATGTCTACGTTCTTTGAAGATTTAAACTTATTTTCCTCCCAGACTATAATGGACTCCAAATTCTGAAGCTGCAAGCAGAAGGCCCCCATGTCTAAGAGTATTCCAGTTTCTGCCAAACCATATGGCACACCTTTATTTAAATGTTAATGATTTTCATGTTCAGCATGAACTCTCTGAAGTAATGCTGCATTTGTCTTTGATATAGTTTTATATAAAATACCTTAATTAAAAGTTAATTTAACAAGTTTTCAGTGTGCTGTAACTATAATTCTTCAGCACCAAACTTTCCAATCAGGACATGTTTTCAATTGGTAGATGTGTTACAACGGATTTAGAAAACCTTTTTCAATTAATTTGGAAGTGTTGTTCCAGTTACTAGGATCAATGCCTCTTACTATTTATCTTCAAAGAAATGTTTTAATTCTAAGCAAATTTGTCCCAAAGGACAAAAAGTTGCTTTTTAGCAGGCTTTCCAAATGTTTTCTGTTTGAAATAATTGCAAATGTGCTGATTGTTTTTACAGCATATAATATGACTTCATCTTCTGTGCAAAGATCCGTCAAAGACATTTTGGATATACAATGTCCTGGGGGAAACAAATCCATTGTTTTAATAGAAATTACATTAAGATTTTCATGCAAAAGCTAATATATTGCAGTTTTAACATTAGTCTGACAGTACCTTACTGTTCCTGCCATGTATTTTGTTTATCCTCATCAAAGCTGGACTTGACTGAAAGTAGGTGACATTTCCAGTGTTCTAAATAGACTACCAGCAGGTGGTCGGGTTGAGAAGTCTTTTTGACAAATCTCCCTAAGGTACAAGTAACAGAAGTTAACACTATATCCCAGGAGGAATATCGTACTTACAGTCAATTAGGACTTCTGGCAATGTAGCACAAGGGTTGGTGCTTCTGGCAGCAACATTATCCACAAAACAACATGCAATCTGCTTCTAGAACTGAGTGCAGAACATCCTCTTTGCCAGTGACCTAAATGCAGGACTGTTCCAAGTCACTATTTGCTTGATTTTGTTCAAGAAGTGCACTTGTTCTGCAAACTAAAAAACCACAAGTTTCAAATCCCACCCCAATGGATCCAAATTTCATTTGGTTTCTTGACCTACATGAAAAAGCTGTGCATCATTCTGATATTAGACCAGATGTTTATGAATTCACTAAAGTGAATCTACCCTGTTCAAGCAGGGCAACATATTTGTTCAGTGTCATCTAGCAACTTACTTCTCCCTGGTCAAAAAATACTTTATTAATAACACAGTGAAAAAAAAATCTACTCCTTTAACACAAGGTCATTTCTTCTCTATAGCACAGTACTTTTTTCCTTTGGGAGTCAAGCCGTTCCTTCATTCCCCCAAACTACATTTCATTCCTGCTGTAAAGAAGTTAGCTATTCCTTCTTTCTCCCAAACCAGAAACATCAAGATAAGAGCAGGTTCATGTAACAAATAGATGTATAGCTATTACAAGAGTACATTCAGTCTGTAGAGTCTCCACTGACACTCAACAGTGGAAACTCACCGGTCACCTATTCAATCCTTTCCCAAACTTAGCCTATCTGATTTCCCATCCCCAAATTTTTCCTAACGTCACAAGTTTCCTTCTCATAAGTCCTTAGGCCATCACTTATCTAACAGATCACAATTGCTCTCATCACCTCCAACCACAGAGTACTGACTAAGCTTTTCCTCCCAGGAGGCTGAACTGTCAGTCCCTAGTTGAAGTATGTATGGAATGACACTGTTATAGATTCACACCAGACCTTTATATTTCAGCAATCTTTAACATTACGGATGTGAACACTGCATTAAAACTGGAAAAGACTCATGCTTCACTTTCCTTAGGTAACTGTAAAGGAACAATATAAGCTAAAGTAACTGATTTCACATGCAGATTTGAACTCTTGCCATTCTTCAACTTATAATTCATTTTCTGTGTACTGGCAATCAACTAAGCTTGCATAGGCCTCCTTCATCTAGTAAGCAGCCTAGCATGAGCTTCAGTAGAACAGAATTGTTCTACCTTTTCATTCTAGAGACTCATTAAACCACCACTGTATGTAACCTGGGTTTCCCGTCAATTTTATTAAACAACTAATATGACTTGTGGGCATTTGGGAGTGTAAAACATATGCTCCAATACAAATTTCCAACACAGAAATAACCGCATCATCACATAAGCATTTGCAAGAGGCTGAAATCTAAAGGTAGAAACTCAAGTAAAGTCCTCCAGGTGGTAACAGCCAGTTAATCTGCATAGTGTGTACCTGTGCACTGCATGTGGGAAAGTCTAATGGCTTCCTCAAACCTATGTTTGGACAAGACTTTTTGGAACACAATGTGAATATACTGACAGTAAGTCAGCATTTGGGCTATTTACTACAATACCAAGTAAGACTTCGAAACATTAAGTGGTACCTAGGTGTGAAGCTAGATTAAAAAGATATCTGAATATAATCTCAGGGATTGAAAGCCACATTAATAGTCAGAGTTGGTCTTCCATGTCCTTGATGAATCGCCTTTGTCTCCAAAAAAGAGAGAGAGAAAGGGGAAAAAAAGGTGAATTTAACTGCTTGCATTGTGATAGAAAGTTTGCTTTCTTGTCTAACCATTCCTAGATGAGGCTCTGCCCTTTAAAACGCAGAAAATGGTAATAAAATGCAGAAGTGAGAAAGAGAAGCTTTCAGAATTTAAAAGTAAGTTGTCTTAAAAGAACAGTCATTTTATTCCTCTGTGTACCAATAGCTTTGGCAAAAAAGGCCATTTCAATACTACTGGGATAAATGTAGGTCAGACACCTTTTGCTATGAGCTCAGGGCTGATGGAGAAAAACATGTTCTCAATTTTCCACTAGCCAAGGAGACAATTTGCTGTTGGGGCTAAAGTTATAACTTCAAAACTTTTCTTCTCTTGGACTCACTAGATTTGGTCACCTAAAACTTTCTGTTCAGTTGGAATAAATCACGTTGTTGGAAACCAAATTTCTTAGTTGGTACATCTTTACACCTGAGATCCAGATTCAAGGTCCTGTGCTGAATCAACCGGAGCACAAACCTGAATCGGCAATGTTCCCATTGTCTAGACAGTATTTTTAATTATCCTGTGTGTCTTGTGTCCAACCAGACTGTCAAAGACTCATTTTTGTTCTAATAAAAATAAATACCAGAACACTGAAGTTTTCATTGAAAGGAAGACTTATTTTCTAGTCTCCATTATTCCTAAACTAGTGATTTTTTCACTGAACGAATTTCTGCAGTTGTGTTTTGAGTAAGGAGATGAATGAAAGCGAATGGATCAGTACTTAACCACCTGTCATTAGCACACTATTATGCTAAAGTAACATTAGCACACATCATGCCTTCCAAAAGGAACCCAAGTCTGTATCTATCCATATGAGATGCTCTAAAACATATTAAAGAATTTCTGAAGAAAACATAGCCATCCAGCCTAGCAACATTTCTTCTAGAACCACATGGGCTAAGAGAAAATTAAAGCTCAGCTTTTGGAGCACAGTGGTATAGAAAGGCACAGAATTCACTATGTATTTTACAGCCAAGAAATACCAGTCATGCACATAGCCAGTTATTTTTTATCAACTCACCTTCTAACTCACTGCAAAGTACTTACTACATTTCATTATTCAGCTCCAGAGAAGACAAAATTGTCTCATAGTGATACTGGGTTAAGTGAATTATGTACTGATTTAATTTCTTTACTTGGAAGAAAATTTAAAGTATTAATGTTCCTGTTTGACTAGACATGCAAAACCCTAGTTGCACTTTGTGTATGGTGTCGTGGACTAAGTAACATTACCTGCACCTTCTACCCAATGTACATATAGGGAGCTAGCTGGTAGAAATAACATCAGGAGAAAAGGTATATAAAGACAAGATATTGTCTTACATTTTTCTGAGCAATGGATGTGTGTTCTTGCTTGTAACCTGCAAGATACATACGAAGACCATTTTACACCAGTACACTAATTAATACAGGAAGTTTGGGAAAAAAAATTGTTAATTAAATTGTAGGCTCAAACTACAGCATTTGGGCAAGAAATCTTTACTCACTGTTTAGCATTTAGACAATCCTTTTATTGTACCTGCCAGGTTCTTTTGTTATATTAGTCTGTATCTATCACCATCTGTATTCATTTATAAACATATTTATAGAAAACAATAGAAAGAAAATTTATCTTTTCTCTTCACACTGATATGGGAAACCCGATTGTATTAGCATACATAAAAAGAACTATCAGTTCTTAGCAATGATCAGAGTGAGCTGCTTCCAGACTGAAGAAAACACAAATCAGGTGTTTACAGCCCTTTTAGAATGCAGGATACGATCAAAAACATAATGGAGAGGTAGCTAACCTGAGCACACTCCACATACAGCTGCTTAGAGCAAACCAAGCTCTGAAGAATTTTGTGGGTTTTGGGTTGTTTTTTTTTCCTTATTTAACGGAGGGAATGTAATATTAGCATGCTCCCTAACTAGTGTACCAAACAGTTACTTTTTAAAAGCAGGATCTGCTTATATTCTTTCCCTATGTCATGCTATATTCAAAACTTATGTCTGCATTACAAAAATTTCATGTTGCTTTTGGCCAGCAGACCAGTTAAGGAAATTACATACCTGATCCACACATATCTAAATATATTAATGCAACACTTTTTTCCTTCTCATGTGGGAAGGTCAAAATGTCCCTTTAGAAGACATCTTCAGGCATAATAGTAGAAATCCAAGAAAACACATCACTTAAGGTGTACTTTATAGGAAATGTATCTCCTTTCACATTTCCTGGTGAGATGACACTGATCCTGTAAGGTATTCAAGCTGATGCTGTCAAGTGTAAAGCATTTACTGTGTAATGATTATTTACAATGACCTGCCATGATATGTCAGCATTTCCTTCAAGAAAAGGTGAAATGAGCTGGTGGAATACAAAATACTACACGATGATCAATGAAGAAAACTCATAAGATTGGTCACTTGTCAGATATCATTCATTCCTTAGAACCAAAGAAAGGATGACCATAATAATTAATGAAAAATTCATCTAAAGATAAAACATTTGGAACAATAATCAACCAAAAATTAGTAGCTATTTTGAGCTAATTAATGTCTCTGTTTAAGTACTGATTGACAGTCTTGCACTACAGGACATTCTGTAACAATAATCCACAGAACGCATTTAAGCAAGCATTACATTGGCTCCTATTTAAAAGCTGTGCTGCTTTTCTCATTCAAGGATTGTCATATGTATGCAGTAGACGGATTGTCTGACAGTAGCTTATGGATGGCTGTAGTGTTTCTACTCACAGCAAAACCAGTAACACATACAAAGTTCTTGTAAAAGCTTTTTCAGTGGAAGTATGGTACAGGTTCAAGATTTCTAACACAAGGCATACAGACGAAATCATATTTGTCTTTCAAGGAAGAAGTGGTACGGTTTCCCCTCTATTTAGTTTTTTGAGCTCGGCATATTTCAGTAAAATTTATATCCAGGAGAGATCTGATCTTCTTAATGTTGTATCGCAGTTGTTAATTCTTAATGTTTCTTTCCCAGAAAAACAAACATATCGTACTATTTGGAAGAAATATTATCTACAGTTTAAACCGCTAAATACCGAACCAGAAGGCAACATGCTGCAATCAAGTTCAAAATACCTAAATTCAATCCATGAAAGTTACTCCTGCAGTGAAATTCACACAGCAATCCAGAACATACTGGATTAGAATATAATAAGCTATAAGGCAAAATCTAATTGCATTTTTTACTAGCATGTTAGTAATAATTACTAATGTAATTATTTCTGTTATTTTACTGAGAAATCATTGCATGATTCATGTACGTCATTCAGTTCAGACATGTGCCTCTTACCACTCTGTTTTCTTTCCTCTCTGTCATATCAGAGTAGATTCAGTACAGCAGCGTCCAGGAGGCACATGCAACTTGCGTATGTGCTACTCATTTCAAATTACTACTCATATTTCATTACTTTGCTAACTGCAAATAGCAAGGAGGTGACAAAATCATGAACAAGATCTTTTCTGAAGTTTGGATGGTAATTGAGCATATATAGACAGCTAATTCATTACTCCTTGTCCAAGGAATTAAATAATTCACTGTTCGAATTAAGCCATTTGAAATCACTTCACTGGTTAGTTCATGGAATGTAATATTTAACCGCTATCCATTCTGCTAAGATAGCCAGCTTTCATTAAAAAGGAAGGGAACACATCTGACTTCAGGTTATGCGACAAGACTCAGTTCCTACATCAGGCATAAGGACCGATGCTACGTTTGGGAATGTTGTGTATCAGCCATGTCAGGTCAGATGACAAACCTCTGCCTTCCGTATATAGTTCAGAATGACTCACGACTGTAACATGAGAAAATAAATCAGATAGTTCTAATTATCTGTATAAGTGGTGCAGAGACACCAGAAATACCTACATGTGGTCAAGAGCCAAGGCTCAGAACTGTTTACACAAGACTTTTTCCTTTACATACCAAGGCCTTCTGAGAGCAATATGTCTGTGTGTCAATGTCACATGTTACACACATATGGCTTTTGGACCCATCATGACGAGTACGGAGGGTACCAGTTCTGACTAGATGGAATGTCATGTCCTCAGTGTGCCATTGTAAGAGTAAGGCCTTGCTATGAGTACTCATTGAATAGGAAGGAACCATTGATTGTCAAGGCCACAGTTTATCTCAGAACACTATTACTGAAGTTGTGAAATAATTCCCACAGCATTAGTTAGTTCCCTAAGTTTTTTCCATGAATACAGGTTTTAGAACTATGAGCTAATAGCAATTACAGATGGAGAAGGCTTGGCTAATCATGCTTATATAAAGAAATAAGTATATACAATCTCATGAAGTTCATACTCTAAATTACACGTTCAGTTTACTAATAGTACTCGTCCTGGTATGATGCTAGTTTTGTCAAACATCATCTAAGACATAATTGTATTTGTTTCATAGCAAAAGTACTGAAAATGAGTCTCAGGAAGTAATATGCAAGAATAGCTTACTGCACGGTAGTGTGGTGCATAATTAGTGTCATCTGTTTGACAATTTCCTGTTTGTAATCCGTACTCACCTATTAATGTAAATAGATGGAAAGTCAATGCATCTTAACAGACATGTTGACTCTTTTATGGCCTAGTTGGATTTGCAAGCTGTCTGTGATTTTTATTTCCTTCTGTTTATGTTTGGAAGGCTAACTCAATCAGCACACTGAGGAAAGTATTGATCTGTTGGGGAGATTACTTTCCAGTGGGCTGAATAACTTCAGAAGAAAAAAGCCCTAGTCTTAATGTGTTTTTTAGTCTCTCAAGCCTGATCACTCTGTAATGCAGGTACACAAGAAATTTCTATCTAAAATGCAATGCTAAGTGTTATTTAACAATATTTTTTAAATTCCAATTTATCGATTTTTTGGAGGTTTTTTTTTTAATCCACAAAGCATCTTTTTAGACATTGAAGACATTGGGTGTTAAAAAAAAATAAAGGAGTTTTTTTTCATTTGTTATTTTTTCTGAGTAGACCTACAGTTAAGAGAAATGTGGAAAAAGTTGATCATTAAAGATTAATACTATGGAAGATTACACTATCAGATAGAACTACATTATAGAAAAATCTATTATTTTTCAAACTTTGTTCTGACAACTGCTGTAGTCATAGATTTGGAAATTTAAATTGGACTCCAATTTCAAATTCAAATGGACTCCATTTAAGGAGTTGCTTTCTACATTGTGGTTTACTGTCAGGGTTGCAATCCAAAAGATATATAGCAGCAATATAAAGAATCATATGAACACAAAACCAAAACTTGCAGCAATGATAGTTATCAATAACACAATATAAAAAATCTGTAGTATTTTTTCTGTTGCACAGTATCTACCACAGTGGCTTTGGCTGCCAGATGCCGCTTAATACAGATGGTAACAATAAGAAAGTGAATTAGCTGTAGTAAGAGCGTAGTTGGATTTCACATTACTGATCTTTCCTTTGCAGAGAGGCCCATTTTGCACAATCCCAGCATTTGTTATCACGTAGTTATCTCACAGATACATTAAAAAAACCCCAAAACCTAAAAAAACTCCTAAAAATACATGTGATTATTCCTGGCAGTAGACACAGAATCCAATTTAACTTTTCAAAGACAAAGCTCTACAGATTTCTAGCATCCCGTTGCTCAGAAACTTAGATATCACGCTGATGTCAACATAGCCTTTTCCAAATTAAACTTCTTCCTTATATTCTTACAATTTAATGGTAAAGAACACTTTCCTGGAAAACTACAGCGTGGCAGCCAACATTCTTCTTTTCGCCGACTCTAGGGAGTCATTCAGCTTAACAGAAAAATCCCTCAACTCCACATTAGCATCCTATGGAGATTTCAATAATAGGCTGTCAACATTATAAGTATCAGCAATTACCCAACAGATGACTTCCTAATGAATTAACCAGGCTGCTAATTTACTGGAATTGTCTCATTGTCCATATGTTTAGTCCTTCCTACAAATGAAGAAATTTTTGTTTTTCTTTTTTTTTTTCCTTTCCCCATCTGACAAGTGTTAATCAAATTGCATTCAGATTTAATTTTATTTAACTTTATTTGTGCTTGAGGAGATCTTGTTTTACTGAACTAATTTTCAATATGAAATTGCCTTTTTTGGGTCATCTTTATTTTTGTGAGAAAAATCCAAGACACATTCTACAAAAACAAAGCACAGTATGTTCCCTTTATTACCATTTATATGACTCCTATAATACAGCAAAATTAAGCCTTCGTTCATCTCAGTTATATTTGCATGAGTATGTCACTGCAATATAAGGCAATATCTTTACACAAGAACTCTAAGTGACCGTTAAACAGACCTCATTGGCTAAAATTGAAACATAAACCTCTTGCATAGAGAGTATCTGATTCTTGCATGAAAAGAAACAAGTTCATTCCCCCTTCTGAGACAGTCGCCCCCTTTTAAGACAACAAATCTACTACTTCAGCTGCAACCTATTAGATCACATGTCAGTATCACCTGTGATGACCTAAGTTATTCAGAAGATCAGAACAGAAAAGAACAACATATGCTGACTGACATTTTTATTGGGGAGCCCTTTTAGAGTATATTTTAAAGCACTGAGCAGATTCCTAAAACTAAGCAAATACTTAATAAAAAAGGCATGCTTAAATATTCAAGAATATTTGGGAAATATTTTATTCTATGAACTGAAAGCATTAGAATTTCCAAAATTATTTCCTAACTCATAAAATAGGGATGTTATTAATAAGTTTACCCTAACATACACTGAAAAAAGCACAATCTTAAAGTGACTAAGAAAATACAAATATCAAGATTCCAAATACTGTTCTTTCTTAAAGCTGTGACTGATGAACTCCAGAACAGACCTATATTTAGGGTACAATACTGAACTCAGGTTCAGTTCTCCTCTTTGAAATATCTTGCTTGGGTTCCTTTAATCACCGGACTAAGGAGGCACACTGGGTTGTCCCAAAATGCTCTTCTCGATTTAAGAAAATTTGTACTTGAGGATTTGGCCAACAAAGTTCAAGTCACATTTAGTCATCAAATGTTGTATATTAGACAGTAAATGACACACAGCTACAGAATTCCCCAGCTCACTTCATTTGTACTTAATAGCTGTGTGATATTGAGCAAATAACTTTCAGTTTGTTTACTCTTACTTGTTTCCTGTTTTAGGCTGTTATCTGTTATATGCCCACAAAACTCCACATCTTGTTCACTGTTCATGTTTGCTATTCTACAACTCTTAGGTATTTGGGTTTTGCATCCAACACAATGAAATGTAGAAAACAATGAAAATAGTAATCTGAATTCCAATTGTAAATAGCATTCAAATTAACATCTGTTTAAATATTGCAATACATATATATACACACTGAAGAAGAAAATCTGACACATCAATATATGTCATTCCCCACATCTTGTTAAACAGGAGTATTTGACAGTAGTAAAAGAGTGCTTCGAATGCAGCAGCATTAAAATTCATGCATATCTGCAAAGAACTTTGGTGACTTTTGTCAAATAAGGGCAGATAATACAAAAAAATGTAACTGTCCTAGGTTTTGGGAAGATTCTCTACTACAGCTATTATAGTGATAGATGGCAGTGCTATCTGACAGTTTGCTTCCAATCTTAAAGTAGGTTTCACTCAGACACTAGTGTTATAGTGCTGTCAGACTGTCAGCATTGATACAGATTTCAAAATTTCATAAGATCAGATGATGACTTAAACTAAACACGCAATTTCTCCATTTAAGTAACTGGTTCTACTGCTGTATCAGTCCAAACCCTCTTACATACATTAAAGAGATCAGCACATACTGCAGCTATTTTTCCTTGAGAAGTAAAACTTTACTAGCAGAAAAGTTAAAAAAATCCAGAGAAGGTGATTGCTTTTTACTACTTAGGACATAATTTTTTTTTTGTTACTTGCCTTTACCCAAAGTTGTCTACTACATGTACTTTTTATCTTGCTTTTAATTTAAAAAAAAAAAATTCTATACCAGAACTGTGTTTTAATGTGGCTACACAAAATAATGGACTTGTATACAATTATTACTGTCGAAAGATTTTTAAAAAATAATTAAGAGCTAAATAATTTAAAAAGCGAATGGGAATCGTGTTACTACTGTAAACTTCCATCATAAACACCAGTGGAGATTGTTGTTATAGCGATAATATTCCTAGTAAAGAAAACAAAAACATTGTTAGTAAAATTAAAATAATGATAAATTAGGTGATAAATGAAAGGGTAGCAAAGACAATGGAAACATCCAACGATACAGAGTGATGTAAAAATTTCTATCCTGGGAAAAATATTGTCTTCAGATCTGTGTCCTCTATTTGAGTTATTTTTAATATATGTGTATATATATACATGTACACACATGCACAGGCATGTATGTTTTCTACATATATACTTAGCAAAACATTGTCCAAGTTCAAGGTTCCTGAAAACAGCTTGTAGTGTTTTGTAAGTTTTGGCAAGTCTGCTAAGCGCCTCCATTTGAAAATTCCGTCATGCAGAGCTACCTAAGGTACATTTTATATGTTTTCTTGCCATGACATTTAAGTGTCTCTTCGGGGAAAAAAAAAAAAAAAAATCACCTTGTCAAAATGACAGTTTGATGATGCGTAAACGCATTCACTCTTTCACAACAGTGTCATATTGGCTGACACTGCCATTAAAATAATTGTTATTCTCATCAATCCATAGTTAGCTTCAGCTACAAAAGTCTCAGAATTTCTACTCCACTATTTATTAACAACAATAACACTGATAAAAAAAAAAACAAAACAAAAGTAAGATTTGTTAGCAGTCATTTACAAGGAAACAGTAGGTTGGCTGCCTAACAGCGTTGTGAATGTGTTAACAAAAATGTTATTTTTCCTGCACTTGCACATGAGCTCTTAAAGTACAGAAAAACCACTTTTTTTTTATTATACTGGGACCAAACAATCACAGCATGCATGTGTCTTAACTTTATCTGATTTAGTGTCAGGGCACCTTTCACTTCCTGAAGGTTTGGCTACCTGCGATCTTGCACTACATACTGTGTTGATCCTGACACATGGACCACCTTTCAGAGTTGACTCATCACCAGAGACTTGTCTGGTGATCCCTGAAGTCTTGGCTGTACCTGACTACCCTCACCAGTTCTGCTCTCTGCCTTGCTCAGGTACTATGGGACTTGGTCCTCGTCAGTGAGAGCACAGCTCTGCCTGGCTCCCGGTGATCTCAGTCCATGAATCACTTTCCCTTGCAGAGTTTCACCAGCCTATCCTGCTCCCCAAAGGATTGTCCCTACAGAAAATCTAATATGGAAAAGGAAGGTAAAACTGGCTGAGCATTGTACTAGAAAAGGCAACATAACAAGGCTGAGAATCTTTCTAATTGTCTTTCTAACATCTTTCTCTGAGAGAATGTTCTTTTACAGTGGAGTGTTCTTTGATCCACTTTTACATTCTTATCTCCTTGCTCTCCTGCAAAGAATAGTATCAGCACAGAATAAGAGTTTGAGCTGCGACATTTGGCATTTTTACGTCTCTAGAGCCTTATGCACAAATATGCTAGAATGTCCACTTAAGTAACATATGCTTTTTTAAACAGAAGTTAAACTCTCTTCTTTAAGTGGTCATTTTCTGTCCCTCCAAAACCTTAGAATCTAGAAAGCACCGAAAAAGCCCTCGAGATCTCATGCTGTCTAGATTAACATCAAAGTTTAAAATTATTTTTTATATACTTTTAACTCCTAGCTATTTGCACTGGTACTATAGTAAAGTTCCAAAGCAAGTTTAAACAATGTAATACTTTCTAAAAGCAATAAATGTAACAATTCAAATATCTGTGGGAAATACTTCATATTGTAGTTCGGAATGTAATCTGAAACGGGACAAGCCTTCCCCAAGGTACCTCTGAATGTTACAGGGGACCTACACCAGAAGCAAAGTTATGCTTCGGGATTTCAAGACCCCCCATTTCATACTTGGGTTTACTTGCATTGTCTGAACATATCATAACCATCAGGTGGTAGTACCTCCAAAAACTGTGAGGACGAGAGCGCTGTGGTTAAGTGTAGGCTGCAGTCCAGAAGATTAGGGTTCAAATGTGTGAAGTCAGCTAATTTTTCTATGCGTGAGTTTAATTTTGAAATATTGCCTTACATATTTAGACTATTATGCTCTTTGAGATCTGGCTTGTGTTTTATACATTTGTATCCTAAACAATACAAAGGCACAACAGTAATAACCAATTATAAGTGTCAGTCGTGCTTAAAATGTATGTAAAGACTGATTTCTGCATAGTCCAACTACAAACAGCATAAGTGCTAAGGCAGCAAAACATACATCTTCCTAGTTGTTTTTTTTATACTAGAATAATTTAGAGCCATCATACATTTAGAAATAATATTCCTTTTATACACTCTCAGAGTTTCCAAAATTCTCTACAGATTTCAGAAACGTCAGCTGTGCTCACTTTCACTTGTTGGGATACGTATGGAACTCACAGCTTACAACAGTCCTGAAGCTCTTCGTGTCATGCAGCTGTAAAAAGTAACTAAGATTCACATCTTGAGATGCATTTTGTTATGCTGTTTTCTGTAAGTCGATACCAGAAGTGAAATTTATATACACAATGTATTCTTCTGATATTACGCATTACTAAGCCGTATTTACCAAACTGTATAAATCACCCAAATGCCCAAGAATCAATGTCTGCCTAGGTTTGAAATAACAGCGATTTTCTCCCTTAACTCTAGTTGGAGTAGAAGCAATATTAAACATTTATCTACTCCTGGCATGACTAAGGGCAACCCTTTGACCATTATAATATCTGCAATTATAAAGCCATTAGGCATGACCAGGAAATCAAGGAACCAAGTATCCTGATTAACTTTCTGAAGTGCTTAATGAAGGAAATATCTACTGTTGTCCGCATATCACCAGAAAGTCTCGAGAATACAATATAAAAATGATTCAGTACAACTCTATGTCAGTAACTTTACAAAAGTGTCATGCTACAACAGGGTCAGTCCAGAAAATATGACTTGTTTTCTCCTTTCTAGCACATTTGAAAAAAACGTTTTCTTTACTCACATCTAAAGTTTAAAGAAATTTGATGGAAACATATTTTATTTTTTATCAGAGTGTAACAGCCAATACTGGACCACTCTGTAGCTGTACTGCAGAAAGACATGCCCTGTCCAAAGCAGCCATATCCAGAAAAATCGCCGGAACCAAATTGTACCATTGGCTTTTTAGAGGTGGGCCTGAGGCCCAAACACAGTAATACCCTTAGAAATACAAAACCTTTATCAAAGACCTCAGCTGAAGGCAAACCTCTCTGTTTTGGTCATTAACCATACTATCACTGTTTGTTCTTTCTTGTTTTTGTCTTAGAGCCTGTTGTGCAGCTTTTATTTATTTATTTACTTTTAAAGCAAAACAAACAGAAACAGGCTATAAAAAGCATTGCTACTCCTCCAAAAAAATACTGAATTCAATTTTGTTAACAAGATCAACTTACAGAGAAACTGTCCTGTACACTATACCTTATTGTAATTCATAATTGCCTGTATAAATCTGTTTTCTCTATCTTCACTGCACCAAAAAACTTCACTGCCATTAAGAACATCATTTCTGTATTACATACAAAATCGTCAGTTCTAATCATTGTCTAGCTGTCTAGGGAATATAAACTGTTCATATTCATACTGAATATTAAGCTTTTTACACAGGCCAAACAATTTATTGTAATGAATGTTTCAATATGTCTGTGATATTGGTTTTCAGTGGTATTAAATTATTCAAATTCATTGTAGTCAATATGACCTTAATTTATTACATTGCATTATTATAATATAATTGCATTCCACATATTCGGTATACATTTTGGTTGCTGATTAAGTTCTGTGAGTTTCTCATGGTGCATGGCATTCAGCTCAGGCAGTAAATGCAAGTGTGAATGCAGTATTCTAGACAGTGCAGGTGTCAGTGAGTGGTGGATGAAGAATAAAGATCAAGTAAAACTTCTTTTCCAGGACTTAGGACAGCATAGAGGTTTTTTAATTCCTTCTACCTAGTGCCTTTTCCACAGCATGAAAACGGACCCGGTTAAGGCTCAGGCACAACTTTTCTTCACTTGGGATTATGACAACATACTGTACCGTATTTCTCAGATGTATAAAACAGGACAAGAGTTGACCTTCAAGTGTCAGGTACTCAAAAGAAACTTCCCATTATATCATTTGTTAGAAATCTGATAACATGACTTACTCTGAACTGAATCTAAATTAAATTATTTAGGGCTTGGATTATGCCACTCAACCCTTGTGGTGTGCTTGAACTTTATCTTATAGCAGTGCCATGTCATCTAATTGTGACAAAACTGTACTTCCCACTGATATCTCCTCTGCTGGTAAAAGAGCAGAACTGGACAGACTTAGACCAGCTCACCCCAGGTAATTTATTAGACCAGATATCATACTATTCTGCAAACAAATGCTATTCTGATCCTGTTAAGTTTGCTGTAAAAAACAGAGCAATTGATAGTTACGTAAACAAAACGTTAGGCTTCCTGTACACTACAAGTTTTCTGAAACGTCACTAAAATTCGAACTTACATGCATATGGCTATATTTTAGAGTTATAAAAATCAAGTCAGACAGTTAAACTCATATTTTGATTGAAGACAACAGAGCTGTTCAGTTTCATCTGTGCTAAGAACTTGATCATTAAGATCATTTTGTCATGGCCATATAAACACATTTTGCTACATATCTTGTCTTCTGTCAGTTTACTTTTACTTAAGAAGTAACACACCTTTGCTTGCTACCAGCTATTCCTTGTACCATAAACCCTGGCAATCGCACAAAAGGGAATACACTCTGAAAGATAAAGACCGCCCCACCACTCCCAAATGCCACACACAGAGACAAAAAAAAACCCGGGTAGTGAATATATTGGTATTTTCCCAACATTCTTCCATTGCTATATTGTATAACTTAAAACTGAGGTAATTATTTCCTAGGACTCCAGCTATGCAATTGTATTTATCTCTGCTTACCCTGTCTAAGGAAATTATCAAGCACATAGGGCTTGTAGCTGCAAGTCACAGACCTTGATAATTTGTATTGACTTTACAGAAAACTGCATTAATTGTGGTTTGTTACAAAAAAGCTCCTTTCTTGGTGTTCGATTGTGATTTTAAAAACTATAAGCCAAAACTACCTGTGTGGAACTTCTGAAGTTAGAATGAATGTGAATGTTTAAAAAACAGACTGCAGACTTTGTTTCCCTGAAGATGGGCTTAGGTTATCATTTATGGCTTCTAATAGTGTCCGTACCTTTATCTGAAAGACGGCTGTTTCTTCCAAAGTACCTTCAGTTCCTGTGCATATTGTTATGAATGTCATTTATTAGTTCTTAAATTCCATTTCCACTGTGGGTCTGCTTTGGGGACTTTGTTCTTTATCTGATTTACCTCAAATTCTGACCCCCAGGTTATTGGCAGGAAACCGATTACCCTTTATCTCCTTTACTATTAATTGCATAGTTAGAACTGAAGGAATAAAAAGTCATCATGAAATGAAATTGCACAAAGGTCAACTGTAATGATGGCTTTTATCTTCCCACGGTATTTGTTCCAAGTTAACTTTGATTAAACCAGAAGGTGATCTGAAGACACCAGTAGACCTTGCCAGTGTATACAGGCACAGATAATGTCATATTGTCTATATTCTTGATACTATGGACTTCAGCAATGTTGAGAGTAACAGTGGATATCAAAAATGCTTGATTTGTTTGTTGTTGTTGTTTTCAATCATTCATTTAAGGAGAGAACTTCTAATAAAAGTTATCATGGATTAATCATTTTTCTGTTATTCAAAAAAACCTGAGTAAACCACTCCATAAGTAAAATCATTATCCCATGATGCCAGCAATGAACACAACTAGTTATTTTTTATAACAAGCAGTTTACTAATAAAGAGGAAAAGATATTTGTTAAAAATTAATCTAAGAAATGTGAGTACTTTAGAGGAAACTGAAAAGGCTTATGTATGTAAGATCTGTAAATAGAAAGTGGGAATAATGCTTAATGAATCTTGCTTGCTATAAAGTATGCAACAATTTGTAAATTAATGGCATTTAAAGTTGTCATCTATCTGTTAATTGGTCAGATGGCAACTGAAAAAGTACCTAAAACTGCTTTCCACCCCTTTCTTCTTAGAATGTGAATGTTCTTTACAAAAAAAAGCACTTGCTGTTATAAGCACAACATATATGATAAAGATGACTCGCTGGAATCAGCTGAGCTCTGTTGATTCCAATCTATTCTGCTATGCATGCCTGTAGCATACTTACAGACAGAGAAATGCTGCAAGAAGGAAAGCTTAAATATGTTTGTACTACAGATAATAGCCTTGCTCTTGCTATACTATGTTTTTAAAGCTGTCAGTGATGTCCTAAAAAACCCAAATTCAAAATAAAAAAATTCTACAATAACAAAAGAAAGTCGAAGTGCTCTCCTAGACACAACAGCGTGCTTCGAAAATGCTTTAAGGATAACTTAATTGCTACAGTCATATTTTATTGTTAAACCTAAATGTGAATAGACTCCATAGAGCTAGGCAGGAAATTATTTTCTCATCCTACGCAACTGAATTTCCCAGTCACCTCAGTCTGAACATTGTATACACAGTATGACAATATTTAGTCTTGATTTACATTTCTGTCAGCATGGCATCCATCATGTGGGAATTTTGGGCTGAAGAAGCTGCAAGGACAGAACTACCCACTCACTGACAAAAAAAATCTATGATTATTTACTAAGCAAGACCAGTATAGGAGGTCATAGCAATAAAGGCCTCCAGTCACATTTAACCAGTACTACAAACTCAGGAGAGCAAGAAACCACTCCAGACAGTTGAAGCATCAGAGTCCTGGCTGGCAGCCTGGGTTTTACACATAGCAGTTCCACCTTGGGTGCAGCCTTCTGCACTGTGTTGGATGTCCATGGACATATTTTTCTCAAGGGCTGTTGTTTTCACTATTTATTGCTTTTAATGTTGATGATTGGCATAAGCCACCAATGGCCTTATTGGTCATATGACTCCAGGCAAATCTCTTTCATTTTCTTTGTACCTGGATGCTCTCCAGTACCTCCATGTCTCTTGCACTGTTGAGCCCAGAACTAGACAAAGTACTCCAGGCATGGTCCCACCAGTGTTGAGTAGAGGAGAAGGAACACCTCCCTCAACCTGCTGGCAGCACTCCTCCTAACGCAGTCCAGGATAGTTAGTCTTTTTTTTTGCAAGGACCCATGGCTGGCTCATTTTCAACTTGTCCACTGGGACTTCCGCATCCTTCTCTGCAAAGGTGCTCTCCAGGTGCTCAGCCCCCAGCATGTACTGGTGGCAAGGGCTTATTTCCTCCACAGGTGGAGAACGCTTCCTCTTGTTGACTTGTGTAAAGTTCTTCCAACACATGCTTAGATGCCCTCATAGCATACCCCACAGCATTTAACACAACCTTGGGATCATGCCATAAACAGACCCTGTACTGCAGTACAGTCCTCATTATTTCAGGGACTTTAAACTGCAAACACATGATAAAAGCAACTGCCTTGGTATGGTCTAGATCTCGAGGATGCTAAAAAGCCAAGTGCATGCAGCCTAGAAGAAACCAACACTGAACAGCGAAGATAATCACAGAATCACAGAATGCTTTGGGTTGGAAGGGCCATTTAGAGGTCACCTAGCCCAACCTCCCTGCAGTAAGCAGGGACATCTTTAACTAGATCAGGTTGCTCAGAGCCACATCCAACCTGACCTTGAATATTTAAGACAAGACACGACCCAGTTTTGTGCTACAAGGCTTGAGAGCTAGGAATTGATCCCTGGGCTTTCATGCTTTTGGTATTTAGAGGTAGCCCACATGCTCCCATATCTTAGACTTTCAAAAAAAGCTAAGAAAGTTAACATCTTAGAGATCACCGTGAAGACTACTCTTCAAGTAAACTCCAGGACTAGCTTAATCCACAGGTTCATTTACTGCATAAATGCAGTCCCTGTAGCATATCCCTCCATGCAGACCAGCCACCTGCCTTCATTCAGAATCTGAGTAGATATCCAGATAGGAGGCATTAAGCTCCCTCATCCAGAATTAAGTGTTGCTGTATTTCACTACCGATCTTAAACCCAGATTGGATACTCATTGCACTTGGTGGATATGTAGGTCTTTAAATGTCACCCATCTGAAAATGTAGATTTTATTATAGATAATTCATTCCTATGAATCTGAAAAATGGAAGCCCAGATTCTCAAACATACTTCAACATCTCACTGCCAACATTTGAGGCTCTTGGTAAGGGAGCAGAATTTCACAGCATACAGGCCCAACTTTGATATCCTAAGATTAACCAATTCCACATCACTTTTGCTTCTTTATTGGTGAGGGATTTTTTTTTTTTAATGTGTGTCTGAATGTCTGTAGTTTTGCATCTTATTAATTTCTTACAAATACAAAGAGTTTGCTTGGAAGAATTTTACAGGAACCCCACTGTCACAGTTTAGAGCAGGGTATCAATAAACTAAGTGACAGACGCTCTCTGTTAACACCCACCCTCCCACCAGAGGAAGGGAAAAGAAGGAAAAGAGAGAGAGACTTACAAATTGAATATAAAAAATTTTACTAATAACACTAATAATAGCAATAATATTAATAAGAAGAGAAATAATGTAAAATATACAGCCAGCTTCATAAAAATGCAGTTACTTAGAAGAACTTAGCTGCAAGGAAGATTCACTAAAAGAGAACTGGTTCTGTTTTAACCAAGACCAGGACACCCACTGATCATTTTAAAATGCCAGTTAAGTGGACAAATTTCAAGGCTTTCCTCACCCACACTACTTCCAAGAAAAAGTTCAGTTTCTATACTGCTCATAATTTAAGTCTTCAAGCCAAAAGTGTACTGGTTAGATAGTTTTTCATCCTACCATGAGCAATTACAGCTTTTCTCACATGGCTATTAGTGCATACAAGGCTCTTGCTGAGATCTAAACTAGTACCTGGTAATTCCTTTAATTTTGTTTTTATGCATCTGGGATTCATGCCAATATCCTCTTCCTTCTGTGAAGTGCTGACACCTTAAGGGCCTTTGCTGCTTAGTGTTCTCCAGGCTTTATGCAGTCATCCTATTCTATGTGTCATCTAAGAACCAGTGATAATGGATCTGGGCACACACGTGACTGTCAATTTTTAAGAGAAGCTGATTTCAGTGGAAGACTTATAGAAATCAATAGTCTGTTCCATCCCTGGTATATCCTCTTGCGAATTCTTATAACAGGAAAAACATTTTTTCTACGTTTCTGAAGTTATTCACACAGAAGTTCTTGGCCTTCCTCACAAAATCTAAATAATGCTGAAAGCAGTATTATACTGAAGAGAGTATTATACTGAAGAATGTGAAAGGCAGATAGGCTCGGAATAAGAAAAAAGTAACAAATGATGGGGAAAATGGTATTTTACAAGAATATCAAGGCTTAAACTGGGGAGGGATAAAATGCATTTTTTCATCTCTGGCAAGCATTATACTTTCTTTGCTTACTGGTTTTGATCCTCCCTGTTTTTGATTTGCCAGCTTTCATGGATCTACTCTGGAAAAAGCAATTTATACCACTGGGCTTACTCCTAAGATTTTCTGATTGCCTAATTTTTAGTTACAAATAATCACCTATGTCTGGCTGGAGGTACCATTCTGTATTCTAGCCCGTTAAAACTGATCGCTTCAGACAAGTCACACCCTTAAAGGTAAGCATCAGAGCCAGAAAGCATCATGAAACTTTTTCTAATTTCTTGTTTGTTCTTCTGTAACTAGGTCAGGTTTTCTTCCTGCTCTCTATTGTCCATTAAAGTAACTTCAAATCCAGCCTGCACACATAAAGAGTCACAAGATGCAACACTGTCTTTACAAAGCATTTCTACTTCTCCCTTATAGACTCTTAAAATTCTGAATTCAAATCAAATAGCTGTACAAACACAGTCTAAATGTTCTATACATCCTACAGGTTCATCCCAGGATGTGATGTGCATTGGATTTTGTCAGGCAGATGCCCAAATACTCATTACTTACTTCTGTAAGGGAAAGAGAACCAGGAAGACATGCACCTCCAATGCTGAACATAGCACCAGATAAAGCAGCAAGCAAAAGCATTTGATTCATGTCTACATGGACACCATTTGGGAAGCATCACCAGCCAGGATCATGGACCATCAGCCCCATAAAAGCAAGACAAGATAAGCCCCACATGAGAGAGCCAGCACACTTCTCTTTCAATAATTCCACGTTAAAACATAAGGATTTGCTTCCAAAACCTCAGAGGCAATCAGCTTATCTTTACAAAGAAAAGATTTATCTTTACTAAAGTTTTTGGTTCTGAAAGCTCTCCTAATGGAAAGAAATTTATTAAGAAAAGATAATAATAATAATAAAAATATCCATGTTCAGTACACTCTCACAACAGCAAAACCCAAATCTTGACAGCAGGGTAGAAACAAGTTCATTCTTTGGTCACTTCTGCCAATGCTTCACAGATATGCTTATGTAAAATAACAGAGCAGATAAAGAGACAGGAGGCTGGTCAATTTTCGTCATGCACAAATGACATTAGAAGTACAAATGTTTATATCAGCTTATATGAACTAGGTATTCCTTTTCAAATTCATTTGAAAAGTGCAGTCTGAAATAGACCTGGAATCCTCAAATCAATGAATTCTAATAACAATTGGTTAACACTTACTCAATAAACTGTCTTCCAATTTAAAGTTTAGTACTTGCTATAGAACAGACTCCTCTAACACTATGAAGGAGCTCAAAACAAGATAATGAAGCAGAGCAAGACCTCACTTGATAGCGGAATGATTAATATTTTTAAGTTATTCCACTTGGACTTCATCGTCAATAACCCTAAGAGTGTGCAGATTATGTTTTGCAGAAGGGCTAACAGCAGGATATCTGTAGGCAGCCACTGGCATTTTCAAGATTCTACCCCCCCGCCATCAGGCCAGCAAAATAATTTTACTTTAGTTAAATCAAGAAGCTTTAGGTTTCAATCCATGTTAAACAGTTAATATAATGGTCATCATTACCTTCTTCTGCCCCCCAACCCGTACCATCTTTTTCCAAAACTCAAATTTAAAAAAAAAAAAAAAAAAGGGAAGAAAAATGCTCTTAACACTAAAAATGGTCTTTGCCTACTACTGTTACCAGCCAAGCGAACATTTGATCTCAGCGTAAATAACAGATGACAGCTAGTTCTGCCCTTGAAATGCAGATCAAATAATGTTGTCAATGCATGCAGTATTCTTCCTTTTCAAGCATGCCAGTGAACTCAGCAGAGATCTTTAAAGGCACATTCTTTGTTACTATGACTTCAGCAGCGTCTTTAGATGTTTCAAATTTATTTTTCCATTTTCTTCCAGTAAGAGATGCAGGTGTCAGGTAAGTAGCAGTACATGCTACTAATCATAACTTTGTGAGTAGGCAATTAAGCACCAGCAGGCTTCTAACTGAACTAGTAATTATACTCTTCTGGACACAAACGGAAGGAAAACTATTTACATCTTACATTAAGCTTGCAGAGTTTTGTTCCGAATGGCTTTTCACCGCTTTTTCTGTGTTTCCTCCCCAGTTTTTTTGTGTGTGCTGTAGAATTCTCTTGAACGTGCTGGGCATTGCATTCCCATGTAATGGAACTAGAACCAAAAAAATTATTTAGATAAAAATTGTGTGAAGAAAGACTGCCCAAGCCACCCACATCCTAGTGGTTGGGACCATGCGAAAGGGTTATGAGCTGGATATGAACTGGATTTTTCTGACAAAGTTGGGATAATAGTATTGCAAATGCACCATATGTTATTTACTCATACTTTTACATATACGGCTTTCTCTGTGTAACGATAGTTCTAGCAAGACAGCTGCTCAAAGTTAACCATTTGTGACAGAAAAGACAACTGCAGATCCACTATGCTACAACAGGGTTTATACTACAGTGCAAAGGTTTTTAAGCTGTTGTAAGTGCAGGTTTTTTTCTCAGGGTCTATTAGCAACTCGACGGCTGTTTATTTTTAAAACAAAACAAAAAAATCTCCTACTGAAATACAGCTTTGCTCTTGCTTACACTACAGGAAAATGCTATTACAATACCAAAATTATTGTATTTAACCTTCAGGAGTTCAACACAGAACAGAAGAGATCCACTGAAGGTTATTTTCTGACCTGATAGAAGTAATTGTCTTCTGCAAGACACTGTACGGTCTCAGTGAAGGCACATTCCAAGCTACTGCAGGGCAGTTAAAAAAAAAAAAAAGGAATTGATATTGGTTTTTCCATATTAAAAGTAGCATTTGAAAGCTGATTCAAAGCCTTCACAATTCAGTGAAACAGTTCCTTTTGAGTTCAGTAGACCTCAGACGAGGCCTCTGGGGAAAGAAACAGAAGATAGATAAGGTTTACGAAGGATAGTTTTGATTAAAAATGAAACCTTCAAGAGGAAATTAAGACAAAAAGAATTGACTGCATTTACATCTATTTTGGCACTGGTTCACATGAACTACAGAAAAATCTACTGTTAGAAATTAAATTGATAATGGTAAGAGATTTCAAAATGGTTTAAAAGAACCTAGTTAAGAAATATCATTTAGGTACCTCCTGTGATGAACACCTGCTAGAGCCTCTGCACAGTGCACTTCTGAACACTTGAGTTCGGAAACATTGTTTTAGTGCTAATTATCAAACTTTGGTCTGGGGTAGCAGGTGTGAAATTGCCATCATTTGAGATTTTTCGCTGTGCTATCTTCAATAAATAATGTACGACTTTACAGCGAATGAAAGTGAATTCAGTTTATGAAGCACCAATCTCTCCAGTGATGTTGAGAGAAGGGATATAGGAAGGCCATGTAAACATGGAGATCAGTTTTATTTTGCCATTTTCTTTTTGTTGCTAGGGCTAAGCATATTCATATCAAAAGGTGAGACTAAGTAGGCGTATGCAGCAATGTCAAAACTATTAGCTGTGAAGTACTGCCCCAATCTTTTATTCCCTTCTTGAGCACACAAACTTTTGTAAAACTGAGGAAAAACTGCATACTTAAATTCCAAGGCTTTTGGTTTCTTGAAAGTATAATTAACAGCCAAGCACAAAATATACCAGGTTTAAATAAACCATGCTGCAGGAAGCAATTATGCCGGAGAAAGAGAAGACAATGAATGTGAAAGTGTATCAGTTCGAGCCTGTGTCCTTTCACAGCCAAGACAAATGCAAGCTTATCTTCACAGTAAATACTTCAGATATTTTCTTCTAATAGTTGCTTTTTTTAGATTTTACGAGGGTTTGAGGAGAAAAGACTAGATGAGTTTATTTAACATTAAAGGCACCGAGACATATCATGAAGTACAATAGAAGTGTTTTTCCTTCCTACATTACAGTGCCTGTTTTCTCATAGCTGTGAATACAGATAACTTGAACTCAACAGATATTGCACAGGTTATCAGTACCATCTATAAAATCAACAGTAACAACTTTTAATTGCCTGTTTTCTCATAAGAATCCAGTTCACAGTTGAGCAGATGGGGAACAAGTGGATTAGGGTCGAATTTCTGCCCTGAGCCACTGGCTCTTTTGTGATGCTGAGTTGGTCACTTTAATTTACGTACTCAGAATTACCTAAAGGTTTACAGATCAAATAAATGCTGCAAATATCTATCTGTAGAAAGTTTCTTCCACCTTTCTAGATGACAACAATGACTGTGTAAGTTCTCTAGCTTTTCTGAGCTTTCTGTGTACTACAGCAAAGTTTTGGAGACTCTCTAAAGACACACCTCTTAAGGAGCATCAGAAGCAGGGCAGCTCCATGATGGTGGATGAGCAGGATCCAAGGGTGACTGCAGCACAGGCTGTGCCCTCAGCAGCTGCCACCACTGCACAGAGCCCGAGCACGGCCAGCAAGCCCAGACACAGTGAGGGGATGCACCAGGGCTGTCCAGGGAGCCCGGCCAGCAGCTGTAGGAGGCATGGCTAGAGACAAGGCTACAGTGTCGGTCTGTAGTCCACACAGGAGACAGAGATAGGCACACCCACACCACAAGCCAGGGAAGGACCAGAGCACCAGACCTGAGCTCTAACTGATACTCTAGATGAAGGACAGGCTGTATGGAAGAAGGGGCCAGGTGAGGCTGGTCAGGGTATTTAAGCCCTGCTGCTGCCCTCAAGGCCATGAAAACACCCTTTCAAAGTCTGGGTGAATGTGTTTCAGAAGGAAAATTAGTTAAACAATTGCAATCTAATCCAATTTGCTCTTTATCAACGTAAAAGAAAGCTGGCCCAATTGTCAGGCTGCCCAGGAGAGAGCCAGTTATGAGATGACTAGAGCTTGGCTGGACTGAAGCTAGCTCTACTGGCAGAGCTGCATGGAAAACTTGCAGAGCACCTGCTCTCATCATGCTTGGCTCTAGCTGCCAGACCCAGCTTCACAAGATTTTTACACACAATAGTTTTTCTCCTGAAAGGAATAAAACAATCACATAAAGTATGTCCAAGGTAGTGTGTTTGTTTTAAACATTTAAAGCAGCAGTAAGGAACCCATAGGAAAATCAAGAAAATGAAACACAGCTAACAAGATACTATTATTATTTATAACAGAATAACAGAAAAGTAACAGAAAAACACAATCAAGAGACCTAAATTCTTCTGGCGCAGTCCACCATGTAGCAGCTTAGCAAATTTTAGAGAAGCTGTGGAGAAGACTTAACACAGAATTCTTTGTATTAATAGCATTTAATACACTCTCTGGATCCATTGGCAGTATATTCTGCTCCCCAAAAACACAACCGATGAATATTAACTGACAAAAAAGAAAACAAGGCTCTGGACTTGTATGGGTGACTTCATTTCAACTTTCACTACCTCCTTAAACTGTTGACTCTTTGTCTATGAGCCTCTGTTTTACCTCACTACCTGTCACCTTTACTCTAATTACTAGTAGTCACTCGGACCAGCTGCACAGATCCTGTACTCTTCCCCTATCTCCTCAGCCACTTCATTTACATTCTGGTTTTTTTCTTTATCTTCATACGTTCAATTTTTTTGAAGATTCCTCTGCCCTCTCAGGATCCTAGCACAAACAGTCAACACCCAAATATTCCAATAAGTCTCACTCTTTTCATGTTACAAAATTGCAAAGGGGACGGATTAAAAGATGCCTTAGACAGCAAAAAGCAAAAGTAAATATGTATTTAGGTGTGAAACTCACTGTACTGAAGTGGCAACTTTGCTGTCTGAATATACTCAAAATGTTTGCTGGATTTTACGAAATAACTTCAATTTGACTGCATACAAGAGCACTTTGATAAGACCATGCTGTCAGAGGGTTTATTAATTGAAAATATGTAGGTATGGTAGGCTTGCTACATGTACATAAGGATGAAGATGTGTCAATGAATACATGTCACCTTTATTGCTACATGCTAATCCAACAAGATGTTGGGTAAACCATGCTTATATTTGTATTACCTACTACTTAAGCCTCCATGAACACATTGTGGAGAAAAATATATCGAAAATACATTACGTCTCTCCAATTCTAGCTCTGTCTATCAAGTAATCAATATAGAACTTGTGCAGGCAAAGTATTATGGTTTATGAAAAAATTAAATTATTTTTCAATGTGAAAGGGAGAAGCAAATGGAATTGTAAAGCCCTTTTTGCTGCAATAATAGCTATAATTATTTGTCCCCATTAAAATTTATCACTGACAAACTTAAGACCAGTTTTTATAAGCTATTCATATTATATTATCTGTCCTCTCCAATACTTGCAATGAATTGTCACTGGCTTTTGGGTACACGAAAGACACAATATGCTTAGAAGAGTAATGCTACCGTTAATTACTGTAATTAATGCAAATTATGCAAAACCAGTAAAACTCAATTACCAAAGAAATAATAACCTTTGAACTGAAAATGCAACAATAAATGCAGAAGTTCAATGCGTAATGGCTTAATTGTGGCAGAAAATATGCTGAGCAGAGTGTTTAGATTTTGATCCTACATGCTCCGGCTGTTTATAAAAAGCTGCATAAGTTTATAGAATGGTAATATATAGAACACAATATAAGAAATGTTATTAAATGAAATAATTCGTATATAGAAAATTTCACTTAAACTGTTTGTTTTGTAGGTTTCAATACTGTTCTTTAAACCAGCTGTTTTAGAAAGCAGTGCACTGTGGGTTTCTCACAGAGGATAACAGGCAAGCTGGATCCTGATTCTGACGGGCGAACTACATTCTCCCCTGTTTAAAATCAATGAAGTTGACAATTCTGACAAACTACTAGAGTTTCATAAAGCCATAGCTCCATACACAATATACCCAAAATGTCATTATCCTGAGGTTTTTTTTATCTGGAAACATGGTTTCAATTCATTACCACCTTCAGTCTCAGTCAAGGGGTCAGGAGTTTCATTTTTCTAGTACTTATATTATTTGTAATACAAATACCATAATAAAGATGGAAAATTTGAAATGGTCTGTAAAATTATGAACCAAATCAGAGAGTTCATGACAATGTCCTGGTCCTACTGAAATTCTGGAATTTATGACAAAGAATCAGAATTTCACCAACTGTTGTATTGAGATCCAAGATGAGGGGTTTCTTAGCTTCACAACTTTCAGTTTCAAAGCTCATCCTACATCTTAGTCTTTGTTCCTGTAAACTTCTTACCTGGCTGAATAATAGGAAGGATTGTGCTAGATTATATTAGACAACTAAGCACTTTAGCACATTTGAAAAGTCAGCTCTTGAAGACAAGACATATTTTTACTTCTGAACTACCAGCTATGAAATAACCAGCTTAGGAGGAAGGGAATCTTAATTTCAAGTAATGCATGATCTTGAGTGTGCAGGTTTATGCAAATGTTATATACCTAATGTAGCTGTGGAAGTTCTCATGCATTTCTTTTATGAATCCTCCAGAGCTTTCCAATTCAATTATGTTGTTCAGTAATCTGTCTCAAATATGAATTATGTGTGGTATTAGAAAAAGAAGCAATTCACATGTTTCATTTTATTTTGCTCTGCTAAGATAGCTTTCTTTGGAATAAAGAATAGCAGGAGTGTTTCACATTCAACTTTGTAGATTTGCATTTTAAAATTAAGAGTTGCCCTTGTGTCAGACATCTTATACGATTATATCACGTCATATGTGTGGAATGAAAGGTATTTTTTAGAGAGGGTACCGTTTAAATTCACCTTGTAATCTAGTTGTATGCCATGTAATTTTGGTGCTTTTCCCTGTAATTCAGGAGATAATGGCTCATGTCAATTAAAAATACAGCTGCTGTTTATCTGAAGAGCAAACCCAAAAGCTTTAACTGTTATTTTAAAGTAAGTGTTAAATGGTGATCAGACACTGTAAAACACCAGAGAGCCTAAAAAACTGACAGCTGTGAATACTACAAAATTCTCTGGAGAATCAGCAAAGGCCAGACAGTATAATGCTGCTGGTAAAACACACCTACTATCTAGAAAAAAGTATAAATGTTTAGGTAATGTATATTTTAAAATAAAATAGGCTACACATAGGTATATGTATAAATAGGAGTTCTAGGTAAAAGAGCATTAACTATTAGATATGTGCCTCTCAAGAAACAAGTTCCTTACCAGATCTAAGTGAACTAGGGACAATGTTGTTGACTGTAGGCCAGACCTGGAACTAGGGTTTGCCAGTAGCTGCCTGTAAGAAAATCCATCAACTTTATTTTTATATGTTAACAAAACACATGGGAAAAGTTAAAGGCTTGATTCTATGACTTCTCTGAAAGTTGGATTGTCCCTTCTTGGCCTTTGTTTCCCTTATATTGTCTTCAAAAGACCTTATAACAAGCTCTGCAGGTGCAGTTTCATGGCAGTTTGAAACCAGCTGGATCATTCACTTTCCTAAATCCTAGCATGCCTGTAAGTGTTCACAAGATCATAGCCCAAGCCTTCTGTTAAGTACCTCATGCATTATTTTTTTATTCTAACGGCCTCTCTACGTATGATCACAATGCAAAAATGCTTTGCTTTGAACAGGCGCTCAAGAATGTTCATTGTGTAATATGCAGATTTTTGTAAACATTTTTGCAGCACTGTGTATACATCAAATTCACCTGTTAAGAGATTTTTTTTTTAAGGATATTTTTTGGGTTTTTTGTTTGTTTGTTTGGGTTTTCCCCCCTCATTAAGAAAAGTTTAAAAGCTGTGAAAAGAAAACTTAACAATTGGCTTATTTGAGAAAATTAAAAAAACTAAAAAAACCCTGAAAAGCCAGCCTTGGAACACCGAGCCCAGACATTGCCAGTGTAGTAAGGGAAAGTGAAACCAGAGTAAATGCCAAATGAACAGGTGGAAAAAAGCTAAAATAAGATGTTTGTTGGTCTGTAATGACAGGTATTACTCCTTATAACTAACTTGCAAAATTGCTTCGATGTATCTTTACTCTTTGTAGCATTCAATTTTCTTCTTTTACTTTATTGTATGTTTGAGTTTTGCCTTTCTAGGACTATAAACAAGTTTCTGTATCTTGAGTATACAACAAATATAGGGCAAGCAGTCACACTCATGCTAGCATTCATTTAACTGGCACAGGTAATAACAAAGTGAACTAGATACATCCCATACAACCTAGGCAAAACCAAGCATCCAAGACACCAGCCTGAAGCTTGATCACTAACACCTTTACTACTGCTATTAACCATGCTACCTACCTCCACTTTTGTGTACTTAAGCCATTGCATACTGCAATTACATTCTTTAGCTGAGCTTTGTGGCTGAAGAAAACAGGTATTAACTAGGTTCATCCACTCTTGTGTGTTCCCATATGACAAAAACAATGAATTAAACTCCCATAATCATGAAGTCATCTTGGAAATCACTAAACACATACACACTTTACAAGATTATATATTCCTAAAACTATATTTAAAACAAAGCCTTTAAAATTAATTATTAAAAGTATTTATATCCCAACATTACTACTCTTTTACTCAATTTATGCCAATGAATAGTTTAGCAGTTCTTGGAACAATGTGTGACCATTATGGCATGAACAGGCTTTTGGAACAGAGAAATGAGGCAGGAAAACTGTCTCAATAAAGGACAGCTATGGCCGTTACCCACTTCGATTATGTCTTCTCCCAGTGGCAATGGACACCAGCTGCTCAGGAAAGGTGATGCACAAGCAGCTGATCTCATTTGCACAGCCTCATGCATAGCTGGTCCTGCTGCTGTAGCTGCCACCAAGGACGCGCTCAGGATGTGAGGAATACTGATGGCTAATGGGGCAGTTATCACTCTTAGAATACAGACCTCTTAAAATATCTGTTTTATAATTCTTATGATAGCTTTGTTTACCTTGCTGAGAGCTCTAAAACTCATCTTTACACATTCTCATATCTTTAGGGTCCTGATACAAATCCATACCAGGTAAATAATTAATAAATAACTGAAAGTAAATGCCACCCAACAGCAGCTTCCTACTGATGCAGAGCTCCACTCCTGAGATAACGTATGTCCATATCACACACAAAAATTTTTTTCCTTGAAATGCATTACTGGTAATTTTGGCAGGATTAGCATGGTTGCATAAGGTCAGAAGACTACACTGCCTCCCCCCCAAAGATAGTGCTTGTGTGCTCAGAACCCTGGTCCAACAAGACAACATTCAGATGGTTTAGATTAACTTAACACGCACTTCAGTGTTTTCAAAATGACCAAGTTATTCTGCAATAAAGACTGAACAAAAGCCAAGTGGGCAGAAATGAGCCATGCTTGTATCAGGAGGAAAACATAATTTATTGTCAATTTCATCATTTCAGACAATTAAAGAAAGTCCTTTCCATGAATTTCAACATAGGCACAGAATTCAAGTCTTCTCTGTTTCATGCTTTAAATGCTAATTTAAAACTCTATCATTTTTTTTCAGCTGTGTTTTTAATCTGTGAACAAAGAAGTTCTGTCTGGCTTCTCTTCTCTGATCCTGCTGAAAGTATGAGCTTATCAAAAAGCCCATTAGAAAACAAACAAACAAACAAACAAACAACAAAAACCCCAAAACCCAAACCCACAAACAAAACCACCCCACGTTTTATTTAGGGTTTTGAGGCTTGAACATTCATTGCTCGTCACTGCTCTAAGAAAATATTTATCCCTTCTTTCTCTTTCCCTGGGAAAAAAATACCAAACAACTTTTCAAGTATAACTGAATCTTCCATTCTGCCTCTTGAGAAAACATGGGAAGGAAATGAAGATTTCTGCTGGTCCTTTTAAGAGACAAAAAAAATAATAATGGATTTTTTTTTGTGTGAAGGCTGTAGAAAAGTCAAAACTGAAATTATATGTTAGCTGAAACCACTTGAAGCTCTGCCATTCACTTCAGTAAGCCAAGATTGGTCTAAAATATTTCCAAAATTCACTTTACCCTACTATGTTGGATATCCTACAAACTGCTTTCCCTTTGCAGTGTTCACGCAATTTAAACATCTAGCATTATCTTTGATGTCAACAGAGCCAGCAAACAAAGTCCTGAGAGACAGCTCACTCCAGAGCAACTAGATTATTAAAGAAATCAACAAATATGTTACTCTCCAGAAGATGCATCCCCAGTTCTACAAATCCAAACTGATCCTTGAAAAATTTTATGCATGTCCATTTCCGTTACTAGTTCCTGGGTTATTTCTTCTTTCCTTATCTTCTCTTTCTTCTAGTATTATCATCATGAAGTGTTCTAGGCTGTGGTAAACTTGACTGTATGGGTTGCTTAGTACGTTGGAAGTCACATGAAAATTTATTTTTGTGTGTCTGATCTTGGTTAGTGTGATGAATCTAAATTCAGTTTGGCAAGAAGTTTGTCCTGCTCCTGAGAAAGAGGACTTGAATTGATCTGAACTCTTTGGAAATTCAGAAAAATCAGAGGAATGGTATGTTCTGGGATTTTTTGTTTTTTGTTTTTTTTTCCCTCCTAACTTTGACTTTAAGTGTCCAAGAAAAAGCAGCAACACGTGTGTTGTATTTGAAAATCCTATGGCAAATCTTTTGTTACTATTATTTTGTATTTTATCTCAGAGAACTTTAATTTTGACAACTAAATTTGTTTCACAACTAATAGTGCTGTGTTGTACCCCGTCAATTATATGGTTCACCATATGGTGAACTATAGCTATAACCTGGCAATACCCAACACTGACTGCCTTGATTTACACCTGGCAGGTCCCAAACCTGCAGATGTTTATGTACGCATATCTCACTGTGCACATGATGAAGCTTATAGCTTCTGCAGGATGAACAACTGAGCAACTTTGCTTTCATCATTTAATATTAACATTTTGGTTGACATTTTTACTGTAGACTTCCACATGCTCTTCCCTGATGCCACTCCGAATTATTGACAATCACAATGTCAGTTTATATTGTTGTGGTATGTTTCAAAAGATGGCACTATTTAATGCAAAACAAGTTCTTTTCCTTAACATCTGAGTTTCTGATTCCAGAAGAGAGAGCTGCCAGCACTTCTTTAATAAAAGATCAGCACTTTCGGAAGGAAGAAAATTTCCTACTTAAGCAACCTCTGATTAATTAATTCCAGAGACAAACTTACTCCCTGAAAACAGCAAATTTTGTACTGACCTGTACTTTTCTTTCACATCTTCGTTTTACTGACAATAAGTAAAAAAAAAACACAAATATGCTTTGGCTGTACCCTGAAGGAACAAAGACGCTCTATCATTCCTTGCGAAGAGCATCTCTCAAACCCTGGAAAGCTGCTACCAGTCAGCAATGAACGCTTTGCCTGAACTAACAGCACTGCTCCGGGTCTCTTCAGCTCTTAAGAGGTCCTTGCTGTGTTTGTGCAGTTAAAGGGAGAGGGTAGGACTGGGCTGGAAAATGAAAATGAAAGTATTCTGCAGAAATTTTGGCCTCTGAGTCTACGAATTTCTGATTAACCTGAAGGACTGCTAGATTTTAGCGCTCCATGGCCTGAACTATTTAATTCCATTTTCTTGATGTTACACAGATTGTATGGGGATTCTGTCTCTGTGAGACACTTTTATTCTTATTTCTAATAAACGAGGAAAACATTTTTATTTGACCATCCTTTGGCCAAATTATCTTTATGTAAGTGGATGAGCTTGTTCTTATTGTAATTCTAATTTTGCCTTCATTTGTCAGTCTTTGGCAGTGCAGACAAAGCACTGAATTAGCTAGATATTAGCAACATGGAGATGCTGTTTGGGACTAGGCCAGAGCTCTAAATATTTAACTTCTGCCACTGTCTACATTTACCGTCTTAACAAAATGTGATTTCCTTGTCTCTGCTCCTATAACTCAGTGTGAATTACAGAGTGAATTTGGTACCCTCTGCAACTCATCATCGCAGATAAACCTACCTGTTCTCAATAGATTGAGACACTGAAAAGAGTAACTAACACTCTTACAAATATGAACACTTATTTGCACTCTTCACCAATTTAACCGCAGGCATATTTTTATTAACGTAGAACAACAAAAATAATGTTGAGTTTCTGCATTCAAGGAAATTAATATGGGTCATGATACTCTGCACAATAACAATCATTTTTTAAAATGTCTTGTTTACAACTATTTATGATTATAGTAGCCTGTATACCAGATTATAACCCTATATCCTTCGTGCGATATTCCTAACAGCAAACTTTGGTACTTTTTAATTACCTAGGATATGTACAAGTATTATGGCTATCTATGTAGAGCTAAGCCTCTAATCTACCTTCTAAAATAGAAATGCTATTCATCAGAACCAGACCTGCTGAATTGGTAACAGACATCTCCAGTATTTTCCGAGCATCTTATCATTTTACTGAAATAAGTCCAGTTTGTATGGATCTAGTGTGAATACAGATTGACCTATGCCAACCCAGCAAAAAAGAAGGTCAATTTGGGAGAGGCAAGCAAAACAAAAAAGCAGAGTAGCAATACTCTTCTGTTCCTGGTAAAGGAGCTAGTCTTTTAAGGTTTTTATAATTTGGGAAAATATGCTACTTTGCAGGACTTGTGCCCTGGGAATACTCAGCTGTAAATGCAATAAAGTTTTCTCATTTTTCACCTACTGTGGATCTGATTCTCTCTCTGCCTGTGTCTTGCACACATTTAAGTCAGAGTATAGCATTAGTATTATACTATGTCTTAAAAATGCATCAATAGATGGAATGAAAGACAAACACTTCTCAGTCTGTTCACTTCTGCACTGAGAGAATGGGAGAAAAAGCGTAATGGGGATGATTTACTGTTGGAGCCCAATTCAAATTGAGTGCGACAGTAGATTCCAATGGAACTATCCATACAGTCCACTCTTTATCCCATTTTGCAATATTTAATGTAAAGAACAAATGCTTAGCTGACATGGTGCTGTGTTGTCATTCACCTGTCCTGAGTCTTAAACTATGCTTCTGATAACAACCACGCTATCATTAGAGGCCTGACACCCATGTGGCTTCCTGATATCTCTGTTCTTCCATTGCCTCTTCATACAGACTGCAGAGTCACTAATGCATAGTAATATGAACCTCTTTGACTGAAGCAGAATGGTCGTAAAAGCAGGACAAAAAAAAACGAGGAAAAAAAATGTTTCAGAGTAAAGCCATACTAAACCAAGTACAATACCTGCTATTGCCAAATTTGTTTGCTGGTGATTGCTCTCCTTGAATAATCAGTACATATTCCTCACAAAATGAAATTTAAATAAAAGTAGCTGCATTTTTAGACAACTATTTTGCTAATGTGAAGAAATGCACAACTCTTAGTGTCTGGGCAACTGATTTTCTGTTAGTCAAAAACAGTTGAAAATACTTTTTTCTATGCATAAACTATCGTGAGCTGAGCCGTACTAATTTTGTATTTACTCTTCCTTGATGTTTGATACTGAAAGAGCCAAGATGCTACAAAGCAGCATATTTCAAAACAAAGACTAAAACAATGGTCTGAGAGGTCATCTGGTAAAAAGTGGTGTCATCCTCCCTGCTTAAAACAAAATATTTAATAAATGCACCTGCATCTTCAGAGGATCTCTAGCCTACTACTACACCACCGTCAGGTTGTCATAGAAACAAGAAGAGGTTCAGGATCATTCGGCATTTTACAAAGACATTTTAAAGCTATTTTATATACAGAAAAATTATGAACTCTAAGGTGCTTTTCCAATTTTCAAATTAAATGAGTCAATACCAGAAATCAAAAAATCTGTATCTCCTTTGTCTCTGAAAGTAATAACTATGGATAAGCAGACATCATTATCAACTGATGTTATTCTTGACTATTATTTGAATTCAACTGTATAATATACATAACAAAATAAAAAGGAAGGCTAGTTACATACAAAATTTATTAGTAGCTTTCTGTCAATCTGCAATACAGATTGGTGTTAAGAAGCATGAAAAAAACCAAAACAGCTAGTAGAGGGCACATAAAATATTTTTTAGGTGTAAGAGTAAAATACTGTATACACATAATTTATACATTATTTGAATTTATTATGAAAGTCTTGGTAAACTCTAAAAAGATATATGTGTGAAATTATTCTATAGCTAGATATTTTTGTTAAATTAGAAGATTGTGTGCAAAATATTTCATTAACTCACGGGAAAAAAAGGAAATTAAAATGAAAAAATGTTTGAGTCTACTAGAATGTCTGCTGTTAAAAACAGAACCACTGTTGTTGAGGTGATGATATAAAGTTAATAGTTTACCAGGGACTAGCAGACTACTATTTCTTGACTGATTATAAATCACAAGTACAACTTCAAAACAACAATATGTTCTCAAAATCCTTGTGAGAAAAGATATTTATGTAATGTGTATGCACACGCACACAAATATTCAGGCACTTCAGTGATGAAGAACATAAGTAAAATTTAATGTAAAAATGTTTATACCACCTCATATATCTATGTGCAGCACAGCAAAGTATTAAAAAAGATACTTATACTGTAAATGAGACCATACCCATACATGTAAGTATCTGCATAAGAGACAAAAGGGAGTATGAGCCGCAGACTTACACACATAATCTTAACAGACAGCCAGAGAGTCTCAATTTTAAACTGACAATAGAATAACACTCTTTATATCTGTTGAATGTCTCTGATCTGGTACAAATAAACATGATTTCGTTGGAGAATTATTTATGAAGATAAAAAGACTGATAGAGGTTTTTAACCTCAAGAAGAGGTTAAATCTGACAGATATTTTAAACCTGATCTTTGACCAAAAAGAGTTGGATGTACTAAATAGAATCTTTCTCTTCTTGTTATCAATAAAATTACCTTCGTTATAAAAAGTCTTACTAGTGTAGCAAGGCATTTTTCATAATCCATCTCAATGGATGGTCATGAGAGCAGAAGGAATGAAACGCCACCTAAGGAGACAACATCAGACCCAGACGAAGTTGTATTTTTAAAGAAAAAAAGCTCCTTTCTATTATTGCACATGTAGTTGCAGAATCAGTGGACAACCTAAAATAATTGTAAAATACTAGATGTGTAAATCTGGAAAAAACAAAGTCCAAATATTTAAAGCTAGAAAGTTGTTTAAAGGATGAGAAAATGGCTTTATGTTGCTTAAATACTGAAAATTTCAAAAGCAGGCAGATTAACAGTGCTTAAAAAGGCCATTTTTCTTGTTCCTTTTCACAGCATCTATGTTGTCACACTGGATCAGAATAACACCATGGAATATTTACAGCATTACTTTACAATATGCTTTTATCTTAAATGATGCAAGATCTAATGTGTTGTTTATAAAATGAAAAATAACTCTATTAAGTTCTGCCAACTATTTTTCGTGTGTGCAGTATAAGGACAGAACTTGTCCCTACAGCATTTTCAGATTCTCAGCAAAACATTTACTCTCTTTTTGTTCTATGAAAGATTGTATCTGCAGCATCATCTTGTATTAATTTTAAAATAATCTTGTTCAGTAAGTTCATATTTACTACAGGAAAACAATGTCATCTGTGTGTAAGAATGAGCTTGTTCTCAAATATTCTTAGAGTTGCTATCTCTACTTGAATTTGGAAAGGCAAGATAACATCAAGACTGCAATTAGCATGTGTCAATTTCTGTTCTACAGCTCCTGAAACACCTACTGCTTTGTCCCTTTAATATCTCAGTCTTCACTGCTGTAAATAGACGCTTACATTCTTCTAATTTTCCTAGGTAGAAATGCACCGTATTATTTATTTTATTGAATAAACTGACCCTTTCAAAGCCCAAGGATACGCAGAAACTCAAACAGCAGATATAATAGTCGAGAAAGAAATGATGCGAGGAACTCTGTCAACTCTGCACATCCAAGTACCCAAATAGGCTCCTCTGTCAACTTCCTTTGTCATTTTTCACACATCTGACTACAATTCTCTTTCTTCAGTTTTTCCTTCCTTCATTTCGTTATATTCATATTTGTCAGATGTAAAGCTTTACTTGAACTTTCCAATCACTTCTATTTACACCAGTCCTACTTACACTATTCTCTTGCAGATGGTATCTACACAGGATCTTTCTTTGTACCTTTCATTTTTGCATCTTCAATGCAATCTCATTCATTAATGTAATGTAATTTTGATTCTTTTCCATCTCACCTTTTTTTAGAACCTTTCTTTTCTCCTGTGAAACCTGCTTTAATGTTCTAAGAACTCACTAGTGCACTCTGAACTCCCTGGATGCGTGCTTTACTTCAAAACCAGAATGAATCCTTAAGATTTATTGAACTGGGTTTACTATAGCTGATGTTGGAAATGATAACACTGGATCTTCCCTGTAACTCTGCGCTCCAAGAGCTGTGTTGAACTGAGGAGGAAACTGTAGACATTGGTTGTTGGGGTTGTGCTGTAAAATGACGTTTCCAGCTCAATTTGACCTGGCAATCCCAAGTAAACAATCACACGTTTTCTTCTCCATTCCACTTCCTTTTTTATTTTTTTTTTCCATTTGGTTTTCTACAGCACTGGCCCTTGTGGTTATTTGTACTGATGGGCTTTACAGAAGCAAACAGCCTGCCATAAGCAAGACCGCCTTTACTCGTGCTATCAAACAAGGCATCTTTTTACAAGCAATGAAAAGTCTACCCCAAAAATTACATTGGGACTAATGTATCTGTGCTCTGTGCCAATCCGCTGTCCCTATTCTTGTTTCAAAGGATGACCTCAAATAACATGCTTGTAATGACTCCCCTGCCTTTTTATTTTTTGTTAGACTCCTTTTACTTCTTATAGAAATATAAGAATATAGAATTGTTTCACTATTGTGAGCTCACATGTGAAATAACATTTATACCACACTCATGGATAAAATGCAGAACGCACTCAAGAACCAATTCTGTTGGTGCTAATTCGGCCACATACTAAAGGTCTTCAAGAGCATCAAAGGAACGCCAATACAGTTAAACAAACCTGTTCTATTGCAGTTTTTATTTTCTTCGTTTTGACTGAAGTACTGCAGCTAGAGCTCACCTGGTAGATTGTGGAGATATTTACTCTGTAAGTATGAAATGATAATAAATGTTGAGATGGGAGTGGAAATCCAATGCTTTTATCTTAAGTATGCACAATATGTGAAGCATTTCCACATCTAAGAAGACTTCAAAAGCTACACAAACCTCTACAGATGACAGTCTAAGCAAAGGACTTTTATGACTAGCACAACAGCTTACTATATAATATTCGATTTAAGGGAGGGAGGATAATTTCCAGTCTTTCATGTGGACTGTGCTTGACTGGAGAGATACAGGAAGATAACATCAGCTGAAAGAAATACAGGAATAAAAGAATAGGGCAGAAAGGAGGATTCTTCATAAATTTCATGCTTTGCATAATATATAGACCTAAAGCTCTGAAATTCCAGCTGTCCTACAGGACAGCTTATTAAAGTATCAGCAGTTATTTTCCTTTTTATTCTACCTCATTATAACTCACAAAAGAGCTATAGCTGCAAACAAGCATGAAGTAAAAACTTTGTACTCCCCATTACCGTATCGCTTGCCAGTTCTTCAGAGCACCAAAGAAAATCAGGAGTTTCATTGTTATCCTAATAAACAATGCTCACCTCCTTCCGATTTCAAGGTACTCATCGATATGAATCATGCACCTAGCTGAACACTTATTCTTTCAAGAACAGCTAATGCTACCAAGGTGTTTTCTCCCTAAATGCCCACTGCGGCATTTTAAAAAGTTATATATATAAAATAAAGATTATTTTAACATCTTAAGGTTCCCAAATATAAACAAAGTTCATAATGTTTTCATGATTTGTGTTTATACTATACACTTCTAGTAAGTATTATTTTGCCTCTTATGCTTGATGATCTTTTGTTATAGATGGTTTCCATTGAAATTTGGGGGTGATATATGAGGGGGATATAACAACTTTTTCCAAGAGAACATCACAGAGTATAACAAAAACGTTCAGTTAAACCTTCTATAGATTGCTAAACTTGATAACTGTGAATAAGCTCATAGCTAAAAACAGAGTACTGCCTGGTATTTTTGTTTCCCAGTTACCTAGTCTGTCATGATGACACAAGTGTTTATTTGCTTTTTTTAACAGAGATGTGAAATATCCATAAAGGCAATGTTTTAGTAAATGTGTAAGAGTTTCATAGATAATACTAGTTTTTAATCTAATGAATTTTGCAATTTTACAAACACAAGAAATACGGTACTGCTTGTTTACTGTTGGAGCTGTTAATATCTGAATCACTGGATTTCTTCTGAAAATACAACTCCTTTACGTAGTTCATCCTTTGACACTTCAGACTGCCATTACTTTTTGTATATATTCAGTACATTTTACGGAACAAACCTCTTGTGAATATTTACTCAAGAATGCCAGTTTCCATTACAGACATAAGAGAAGTTTAAAACTGGTTTTGCTTTTTGTGGTAATCAAACCAAAAGCATGAAGGTTGGTGATTAAAATGGATAATAAAAAGAAATGTTGAATGAGCAAAAATGCTAATAAACTTTGATGTAACACATTCTACTGGAATTCAGCTTCCTTTTACAGAAAAAGCACAGTCATAAGATGTAACTGTGTAAGGTTTAAGAAAAGCCAGTAATAAAACATTATACTACCCCTATTTAGCATTTCGTATCCCATGTATCAAATAAAAACTGAAGAACTCGGGAAGAGATGCTCCTAAATCCGGCCAGAGACTAATTTAGAGTCACATCACTATCAAAGACAGAACCCAGGCAAAACAAAATAAGAATGTGTCATCCTGAAAAAAATGAGGGAGAAGCAAGTCATGAAGCACTACAATGGCTGAAAGTCCTTCACACAGGAATGAATCGGAGCACGAGACACCGTACATGCAGAAACAGTCAGCTAGAAGTACTAAAGACCTGGCTGGAAAGGATAAGAAATTCCCGCCAACACCAGGAAGCCATTTTTTTTTCCAAAAAACAAAACCCATCCCCTGCCCCCAGTGAAAGACCCTGTGTACAGGTTATTGGTACAGACTGTAATATGGCAATGGTAACTTTCTAAGTGACTGTTCTATCACACATCGGCACCAAACACTGAAAATTTAATATGTATTTAACTCAGGCAGGAGTAAAGTACTCCAGAGAAATCCTACAGGATATTGACAATAAACCATGCTATAATTGAACGTATTTTTAACAAACATTAAGAACACTGAAAATGTTACAAGCTTGCTGTAAATTGATTTCCTTTTCTAAAGAGCTCTTCACTGCTGCTTACAAGATCTTATTACCATTTTAATCACCCCATGGCCTGCTCCATGTCACACACAAGACCATTTCTTACCTTACATTTTGCAACTAGGAGTCCTGCTAATTCTCAAGGTATGTTGATGTTTGTTCTTTACTATTAGGTTCTTAAGTTGCTTACACCACTGGCCATTTTCCTCAGCCTTCTCTTGTCCTCACCTCCAGTCTCTGGGCTGTTCTCAAGAGTCTGTGGAGTGATGGAAGCCCTGTAACATCTAAACTGCTCCATTCTTTTTTCTTGTCATCTCCCTCAGATTTTCTGCCTTCAGAGAATCTCAGGAAGCAAAGACTCCGTTGTTGTTTTTCAAAGAAAGTTATTTTTCCTGTGACAGATTTCTATATGGTCTCTGACTACCTGCTTTCCAAGTGAGCAGGAACTGATCTGGATCTTGGCCCTTTTAACTGTGTGATTTTACTCAAATCTACAACTCAGAGCCATACAGAGAGGAATGTAGAAATGAAGCAATGCATCTGAGATTCCTGGAAGGAGAGAGACACCCTTATGTTAATACACATACTAATGCATAAATGCAGAACTGGTATTACAACATTCAGAGGTGCTCAAAACTCAGAACTGGACCTGCTAATTTTCCATGTAGCCTCACTGAGCTACTGTTTTCAGCTGCTTTTCCACGTTTACAGTGACAACTGGAATGGATCTCTGCTGCTCTGCTGTGAGAGTGACATTTGTTATTAGCTGTTGTCCCCTACATGCCTCATTTTAAGAAAAGGAAGCAGTTTATGGAGGCAAATACATCTACTGATGAGTTGTATATGCACCTACTGCAGATTCAGATGATAAAGGAGTTCTTTGGCTGCAGCGATTTCTAACACGCATGCCAATGCCTTAATCCTAATTATTAACTATAATCTTCCATGAGAGAGTAGCGACTATATCTTCCATCAATATGTCTAGACATGAAGATATTTGGGTGTCTAGTTGTGATGGATAAGAGGGCTAAGTAACTTAATGACTTTGAAATCTCAGTCTAGGCATGCAGCAAATCAGTGCGCAGTGAGCTTCAAGTTAGCTTTGCAACACGTCTTGGAAGAACAGGGAGAAGTAGGAAAAACCACACTTGGAATAAAGTTTGATTTCTTACAGTCCTGAATGCTTTCATTTTTATGAGGTTTAAGAGGAAAACCACACAGGGGGAAGTGAAGAATATTATACGTGACATTGGAATATAGGGGGAATTTGGCTTGACTGACTGTTACTAGAACTTGTTATCTGGGCAGCATATTGGGGTTAGTGATCCTATTTACAAAAGGTATCATGGGATCACAGTTGATACAGACCTTTTGAGTTGATATAGACTAGCTGATCCAAAAGACAGCACAAACAGAGGGCTCAGAGCTCCCTGAAAACACGCTGAGACAGTACATGAATGCCTCAGAGAGTAATCATTTGCAATTCCTACATTTATTATTCATACATTGACACATCTTAACCACAGTTAGTTTGGGTGAATTTCCTATCCTGATGGCATGATGAATTGTCATTCAAGATACAGTAGCTAGCTCGACAGCATCCAACTGGTATAAATGCACATAGATGAATATAGGTATACATGTCAGAGACAGCAGATGCAACTATACACAGGTGTTTTGCCTATGCTAAACAGCCCTTCTAAGAAGCCAAATACTCTTTATTCAGTATGACTTGCTTCCCTACTAGGATACAAGCAATAAGCATGCAGTCGCTTAATTTTTCTTGATCTATCTTTTGTCTGTAACATTCAACAGCGAAAACATCCTGCTTGCACACACATACAGTGACCAAAATATCATTATTTTGCAATGCTGTTCACCATGTAATGACAAAATAATTCTTGGCGTAGTAAGCCAATTTTTGAGTAAGCCAGTTTCTGTAGCCAATGCACACCATCATACTCAACCACTTTCAATTCTCCTGAACGTATGGCGAGACGCCATCTGTGTTGTCCAGGCCTCCTGCTAGTCTTGAGGAAGATTTGTATATTTGAATCCACAGTTAACATATCCTAAGTAAAGCGTTAAACCTAGAAACTGAAGTTCTAGGGAAACGAGTTTGCTTAAGCAGATGGAGAGGAGAATATTCTCCATTGAAAACACTTCATTACATCTTCTTTGTCCTACATATGCAGGAGAAAAAAAATCAGGAACACAAATACCAATCCCATGGCTCACCATGAATAAGTATATAGAGGACATACAGATAAAGGTTGTGCCTCCACATCCGTCATGCACTAGATGTTTGTAAAATAAAATAAGACAACTTTTAAATTTTGAGAGCGGTACTTTATGTTGTATTGTTACGAAATTATTAATTCCAAAATATTGACTTCCTGATTCATAAGGACAAGAGGGCTGGGGTTTTCTACTTTTTCCTTATTTCTTCATTTCAGAAACTACTTAGACATATTCCATAAGAAATAATCTAGCAATACAGATTAGAGTGGTATTAGGATTTACTGTTAAAATGCAGCAAGCTAACTGGACTTCTCTGGAATTGGTTTTCAGTTAATCTAATTTTAACAAAAACCTCAAACTGTCATTGTACAAAAACAACAAACCTGAGTATTTATTCCTCAAATTGCTGTCAGCATCAATCAACTTTCAATTCACAACATAACTTTCGATTCATTCTCTGTTTTGGCAAGCTGTACATGTTTTCTGATGTTAGTCATAAACTCTAGAAACAGTAAATTCCACGTCCCACAGTACAGGTAATTAGCTTGTAAAATGTATATGAGTATAGGTGACAAAAATCACTGAATTCTAAACAGCAACACACACACCACAGAACAAATCTACAGGAAGGAAAAGAAAGAAACATGAAAAGAAAAAATAAGGAAATATTTAAACACTTAGTAACAGGGGAAGAAATATTCAAACTGATCTCAAAATAATATGGTATCCAAGACTTAGTACTTTCTCTCCTGCAAACCTTCCCCTGTTTTTAGCATGCCTCACAAAGTCAAAAATTGCTGCATGGCCCTTTTAGTGGAAATTTTTACCTCTATATTCAATGATTGAAGTATTTATACGATTTCCCTTTAAGTGTGCACTTTACTTGTTTCTTTTATAAAAACCCACCACAGTTTTCATTTAACATATTAAATTAAACAAGCCTGGTGGAGGGATTTTTCAAGAAAATGGTGTTTATTTTCCATTATTATAGAAGCGCTAATTAATAATTTTTCACAGAATCACAGAATCACAGAATCACAGAATCACAGAATAGTAGGGGTTGGAAGGGACCTCTGTGGGTCATCTAGTCCAACCCCCCCG